>BNJU01001093.1_pt1 | contig 236739 bp, 223 predicted proteins | sample 8539281 | NCBI WGS metagenome assembly BNJU01 (sample SAMD00202456, study PRJDB9452) | human saliva metagenome | isolation source: human saliva | place: Japan
CAGTTACGTATTACGCCTCCCGGGCGCCTCATCACCACGATGACATCATTGGCTAGGGCGGAGAACCAGCTCGTCTCTCTCCGAGTGACGCACTCCCGGCTCTCCGACCTGGATGCAGGAGGTGGCCATGACGGGATTATCGGTCCGGCTGATCGGTCCACGACGCCTGCCTGCACCGCTGCTCAGCTCGCCTCACCCGGCAGACCTTCTCAACCGTGGCGGTGGGCTCTTCACGGCCGGGTCGGCACGACTGAGGCGTCCACGCAGCCGACCTCCCGTTGATGAGGTCCAGGTGGGCACCGGTCCAGGCGTCCTTGTCCTGCGGAACCCTCAGCTCCAGGCGGATCCGGTCCCCCACGTGCAGGCCTGCGGCCTTGCGCTCATCCTGAACCAGACGCACCAGGTCAGGGCCCAGCCCCGGCCTCCAGGGCGTCGTCGAGGGCGGTGTCCAGGACCACGAAGCGCTCCCTGAGGGCGCATGGTGGCGGCCAGGGAGTCGTCGTCGACCTCGATGCGGGTGGTCAGGTGAAGGCGGAGTCCTCCGCCCCAGGACCACGGGGCGCCATCGAGCAGGACGTCGTTGAAGCGCACGTCCTCGTCCTCGGTGAGTCTCTCACTGGCCCGCCTTGACGGCGGCGAAGAGCTTGGAGGTGAGCTTGCGGACCTCGGGGCTGAAGGCGCGCGGGTTGAGGGCCAGGTCCGTTCGGGCCTCGTAGCCGGCGGACTCGGCGTCCAGGACCCGGACCTCCTTGACGTTGACCTCCTCGGCCACGAGCTCGCGGGAAGGGGCCAGCCCGGCCGGGTCGGCCGTGGCGATGGGTCAGGCTGCGAAGCGGCTGGCGAACGCGCAGCTTCGGCCTGCGCAGGCTCAGGCCGCTGAGACCGCCGCCTGGGCCTCATCCATGGCCGTCACGAGCTCGGCGTTGGCGACGTGGCCGGGCAGCACGGGCCAGTCGGTCAGGTGCACGGAGCGTCCCACCGGTCAGGCCCCTCGCCAGATCTCCTCGTTACCAGCGGCGCCAGCGGCGCCGATGACCTCGGTGAGCACCCGCAGCACGGTGGCCAGGGTGTCGAAGGCGGCCGTCTCGCCGTCGGTGGCGCTGACGCGAGGTGCGCAGGTACCAGTTGGTGAGCACGTCGAGGAAGTCGCGGATCGTGGCGCAGGCCCCGGCGATGTCGTAGCTGTCCATCTGGGCGGCCACCGTCTCGGCCAGGTCCTTGGTACGCCAGGACACGGCGGTCCATGACGCAGGCCGCCGCTTTGGTGAACAGGCTCGCGTCGTCCAGGTCGACGCCACTCGGTGACGTAGCCGGACTGACCCACCCGGCCCCGCGCGTAGAGGGGCGAAGAAGTACCAGGTGTTCCACAGCGGCAGCACCACCTGGCGCACGGTGTCGCGGATGGCCTTTTGTCGGTCACCACGAGGTTGCTCTCCGCATGACCGGGCGCCGAGAGCAGGAACCAGCGCATGGCGTCGGCCCTGTCGCGGTCGAAGCACCATGGAGACGTCCGGTAGTTGCAGCAGCGACTTGCTCATCTTTCGCCCCTGTCGTCGCCCAGGAGGATGCCGTGAGACGCAGAGGTGAAGGCGGGCTGGTCGAACAGCGCGGTGGCCAGGACGCAGGGTGTAGAACCAGCCGCGGGTCTGGCCGATGTACTCCACGATGAAGTCGCCCGGGTAGTGCGACCGAACCACCTGACGTTCTCGAAGGGTAGTGCACCCAAGCGAAGGGCATCGAGCCGGACTCGAACCAGCAGTCCAGACGTCGGGGATGCGGCGCATCATCGACTCTGCCCGTGGGTCGTCGGGGCTGGGCCGCACGAGGGTGTCGGATGAAGGGCGGTGCAGGTCGGATCTCGACGCCGAAGTCGCGCTCGAGCTCGGCGTAGGAGCCGCAGACGTCGGTGCGCGGGTAGTCGGGTTGTCGCCGACCCACACCGATGAGCGCGCTCAGAAGCGGTTGCGGAGATCGACCAGTCGCGCGCTCCGCCAGCCACTTGCCGAAGATGCCGTCCTGATGCGGCTGGGTACCAGTCGATGTCCTGGTTGAGCTTCGACCATGCGGTCGCGGATCGCCGAGACGCGCACGAACCAGGAGGAGACCGCTTGTAGATGAGCGGGCTCGGTGGCAGCGCCAGCAGTGCGGGTAGGAGGCACGTAGGAGGCCTGGCGCACCAGGACGGCGCGCTGGCTCGTCGCTGGCGGGCCAGGGGGCCGCGCGTCGCGCAGGTCGTGCGACGATGGGCTTGTTGGCCCTCGAAGACCCTGCAGCCCGGCGTAGTCGCGGATCTCCTCGGTCAGGCAGCCGCCGTCGATCGACGGGCACGACTGTCTCTGATGCCGGCCTCGGAGCAGGCGATCATGTCGTCCCCACCGAAGCTCGAGGCCATGTGCACCAGGCCGGTTCCGTCGGAGGTGGTCACGAAGTCCGCGGCGATGATCGTCCAGGTCTCGGCTCCGGGCGCGGCGCCTCGGCCCGATGGGCGGCGTCGCCGAAGTAGTCGAAGATCGCGTAGCGCCGCCCCACCAGGTCGGCCCTGGGTCAGGGTGGCTAGCACCTGCGGGGTCCTCGCCGAGCTCGTGGGCGTAGGAGCCCAGCAGGTCCTCGCGATAACGACGTCCCTGGCGGCCACCGGCGAGTCGAGGTCCCTCGTCGACGTGGACGGTCACGTACTGACGTCGGGTCCCCACGGCGATGGCCACGTTGGAGGAAGCGTCCAGGGGTGGTGGTCCAGATGAGGACCAGCCGGGGCGCTCGGCCCCTGGCGCAGCGGCTCCTCCAGGCGCAGGCCCACCGTGACCGTGCTGTCCTGGCGGTCCTCGTAGACGTCGTCGTCCATCTTGAGCTCGTGGCTGCTCAAGGGGTGGTCGTGCCAGCAGTAGGGCAGGACGCGGTAGCCCTGGTAGGCCAGCCCCTTGTCCCACGAGCTGCTTGAAGGCTCACAGCACCGACTCCATGAGTCAGGGGTCGAGGGTCTTGTAGTCGTTGTCGAAGTCGACCCAGCGGGCCTGGCGGGTGACGTAGTCCTCCCACCCTGGTGTAGCGCAGGACGGAGCTGCGGCATTCTCGTTGAACTTCTCGATGCCGATGCCGCCGGGGCGGGTGATCCCGGTGACGTCGTCGATGCCGAGCAGGCGCTGGGCCTCGAGCTCGGCGGGCAGGCCGTGGTGTCCCAGCCGAAGCGGCGCCTCGACGCGCTTGCCGCGCTGGGTCTGGTAGCGCCTGACGGCGTCCTTGACGTAGCCGGTCAGCAGGTGGCCGTAGGAGGGCAGGCTGTTGGCGAAGGGCGGGCTGTCGTAGAAGACGAACTCGTCGCAGGGCTTTCGGCGTGTTGTCGATGGAGGCCTGGAAGGTGCTGTCGACCTTCCAGTAGGCCAGGACGTCCTCCCCAATGGCGGGAAGGAGGCGAGGGTCGATCTGCCCCCGGGCGGTGCAGGGGTAGAAGGCGGCGCCGGTCGGCCTGCCGCCGTCGGCGGTGGTGCTGTCAGCCATCTTCTCAGCCATCGCGGTGCCTCGTCTCACTCTGTTCCTGCTGCCTCGGGCGGCGCCCGGGGCCCTGACGAGACGACGTCGGCTCGACCGGGCTGGTGCTCGGCTGGTGCCGCACTGCGGTACCACCTCGCTTGCCGTGCTGCGCGCCCCGAGGACGGTGCGCACGACTCGCTCTGCTTTCCAGCCGTGACGGGCTGTCCCGTCCGGTCTCTACTGAGGGCCGACGGCGCTGGTGCGCCGGGGGTCCGGTCTCTCCGGAGGCTCGCCGGTGATGGCCAGGGTCAGTGCCTTTGCTCGGGAGTGCAGTGGGCGCGTCAGCTGGGAGCCAGTTCACGCCGCGGCTCGGCGGCGTCATCCTCCCACACCCGGCGGTGGAATAGCGGCGGCACCACCTTCCCTCGCCCGACCCCGGGCCCTCAGCGCCAGCTGACCGAATCTGCACACACGACAAGAATCTCAGGGCGACACGAATACGCGTCGCTGAAGAAAAATGCTGATCTGTGGGCGGTGGTCCTGCTGGTCGCCGGCTCGGAGCCGCTCGGCAGCCGGTACATCTAGCCGGCTGCGTTGAGCTCCTCGACGGCCTCCTGCAGGGAAGGCTGAAGCGGGTGGCCCTCGATGGCGTCAGCGAGCTGGGCGACTGCTGACGCCCACGATCGGGGTGATAGTCGGCTGCTGGGCGCTGAGAAGGGCCAGGGACGACCTGGCCTCGGCTTCATGGCAAGTCTGCTCCGACCACAGTGCGCAGCGCCGTCAGCCGCTTGTCGTCCCCGCGCCTGTAGGCCCGGGCAGTGGGCGCCCTGGGTGCTCGTAGGCGCCGGTGAGCAGCGGCGTGTACGCCCACAGGTCCAGCCTGCAGCGCCTCGGCGAGGTCCTTGCTTCGATGGTCATCATCCCGTGGGGTGGTCCTCCCTCAACCGGGTATCCGGCCTCGGGTGGAGGTACTGACTCCCGCAGCTGCAGGGCGCTGAATCCGGCTGAGCCCTCGCTGCTGGGCGTACATGCTGGCTGCGGCGGCGTACCAGGCCGGTGGCTGGACAGTCCCGATCCGTCGCGGTCAGCCCTGGTCAACCAGGCGCCGAAGGTCTCGGCGACATCCGCGACCGACCGCCCTCGGTCCTCCACAGGGCCCAGTACATGTCGATGCGCCCTGTCCGCAGGCGCTGCAGGCTGTCCCTGATGGCTCTGGCTGACGGTCTCTGCCGGAGACCTTCCACGGCGTCCCGGGAAGCGCGGGGCGGGTCGGTTCCGCACCGACCTTGGTGCTGATTTCACCTGGCCGCGCACGCCGCGATCAGCGAGCCACTGGCCGATGACGGTCTCTGCTCTGGCCCTCGAGGCCGGATCCCGGTCCCCAGAAGGCGTAGCAGTTCGCGGTGTCGATCCACTGGCCGCCCAGATCCAGGTAGGCGTCGAGGATTTCTCGGACCGGGTGGCGGACAGACGGGTTCCGAAGTGCATGGTGCCCAACGCTGCGTGTGTGCGTCAGTCATCGGGTTCTCTCTCCGGTCATCAGGGTGAGCGCTAGCGAGGCGTGCCATCGACCGTAACCGAATCTGCACACGATACCAAAGATCTTCAGAGCGACACGAATACGCGTCGCCCCTAGAAGAAATGGTGATCTGTGGGCGGCGCTGGCGGCCCTCAGCCTGCGAGCTGCGGGAGGCGTCCTGCTGCTGGAGGACGCCCGAGGAGCCTGAGCTGCCCTTCTGCTGCCATCACCTCGAGCTGAGCCTGACTGCTGGCCGCCGCTCGAGCCTGAGCCACTGGAGGCGTCCCCTGCGTGGTCCGGCCGGCTCCACCGGAGCCTCCTCCTGACTGCCCTGGCTGCCCTGTCTGTTCTGACCGCCTGGCCTCCTCCACCCTGTCCGCCGGGCTGCCTGAGCATCTGGCTCACCGGGCCCGCTCCTGACCACCGGGACCTCCCCTGCCGGGACCTCCTGGCTCCGCGCATGCCCCGACCGCTGGCCGCCCGCCGCTGGGCCTGACCGTGCTGGGAGTGGAGCCGAGGAGCCTGTTGGTCCCCCACCCGGCCCCTGAAGGAGCCCTGCCAGCAGCGCCACCCCGGCAGCGCCCTTTACGACGGCGCGGCGGCGGCACCAGGCCCACGCGCCTTGGTCCGGGCCTTCTGGCCGCCGCGGACGCGGAGGCACGACGCCGATGGTCGCGGCGTTCTGAGCATCCGGGGAGGCCTGACGCCCCTGCCCAGCCCGGGTGTCGGCAGTGCTGCTGCCAGCAGCCGAGTGAGCCGCCCTGGCCCTGGGCGGGAGTCCGGTGACGTCCTGCAAGAGCCTCGGTCCTCACTCGCCCTGAGTCAGCGCTGACCCGCAGCCGCCTGGAGGTCCTTGACGTCCGAGTACTGCCGGCAGTCGTCATCACTGACGGGATGCCGCCGATGGCGCCCTGCGAGAGAGCTGCGCAGCGGCGTCGGTGCCGGGATTCTGATGGGCAGGCTCTGCTGCCGCGTCGCGCGGGAGACGAAGTGGGCCTGTCGCCACCGGAGGAGACGTGCTTGGTCATGGGGTGTCCTTTCAGTCTGGTTCTCTGCCCGGCCGGGGCTGGAGAGACGTTAGAACCCGCGTCTGTGCCCGGGTGCAGGCTCGGACGCCTGTCGGACCACCTCATGTGCGACTGACGCTGGGCACCGATCCCTACTGCCCCTGGGCCACCAGCGTGTTGGAGGCTCAGCCCGCGGCCGCACCACCATGGAGTCGATGCTGACGCGAGCGGCAGCCCAGCGTCCAGGCGATGCAGGCGGCGACGTCGTCGGCGCTGAGCGGCTCGGCCACGCCGGCGTACACCTCGCGGCGTGCCCTCGGCGTCCCGTGGAGACGGCTGAGGGAGAACCTCGGTGCCACCATGCCGGGGCGATCTCGATGACGACGCACCGGCTCCCCACCAGCTCCAGGCGCAGCGTGCTGGCGATGATCCGCTCGGCGTGCTGGCCGCCACGTAGCGCCTCACTGCAGGTGCCGGGCCGCCATGGAGGAGGAAGAATCAGGTCCCCGCCCGCTCCCGCAGCCCGGCAGGAAGGCCTGGCTCACGCGTAGGGCCGCGAGCACGTTGCGCCTCGTACATGGTGGCCCACTCCTGGCGCTGCCCCCGGCGACCGGATCGACCCTCAGCGCCACCGGCATCGTTGACTGACGGCGTCGATAGCTCGCTCGCCAGCACCTCGGCCAGGCGCTCAACGTCGCCGGGCTCCTGGAGGTCGGCGGCCACCCATGCAGCCGGTCTCGGCGGCCAGCGCCTCAAGGCGCTCCACCCGCCGGGCGGTGGCGACGACCTCCCACCCGGGAGCGCAGGAGCCGAACGGTGGCGGCACCGATACCGGTGGAGGCTCTGCGATCAGGGCGGCGGGCGGCGCGGAGACGGAGTCGACGGTGACGTTCTCTCGGTTCCCGCTCATCGGTCCACGATACGTCCCTCGTCACGCTCACCTGGGCACAACGGGCCTCGATTCGCACGACTCACCCAGACCGCTCGCGAAGCCCACGCACAGCCGGCCCCCATCGGAAGGCCCCTATGAATGCCACTCATCCTCGCCGTCCCGGTCATGCTCATCCTGGCGATGCTGCGCGTCCATGTGGTCCTGTCCCTGTTCGTCGGCGGCCTCGTGGGCGGGGCTGAGCGCAGGCCCGGGCATCAGCCGCGACCATGGTCGCCTTCCAGCGACGGCTGCCGTCGCCAAGATCGCCCCTGTCCCTATGCGCTGCTGGGGGCTCTCGCCATGGCGGTGGCGCACCGGGCCTGCCCCAGCTGCTGGCGAACTGGCTCATCGGCCGCATTGAGAACAAGGACGAGTCCGTCTCTGCAGGGCCGTGCGCACCACCACCATGCGTGGTGACTGGCGGCCTTCACGGCCATGGCTGTCGCGAGTCAGAACCTCATCCCGGTTCACATCGCCTTCATCCCACTGGCGGTCCCTCCGCTGCTCATCGTCATGAGCCGTCTGCAGCTGGACCGCCGCGCCGTGGCCTGCGCCATCACCTTCGGTCTGGTGACCACTTTCCATGTCTCCTGCCCCTGGGCTTCGGGCGGTCTTCCTCCATGACATCCTCTACGCCAACATCGAGGAGGCGGGCCTGACGTCTCAGGTCCCGGCCACCAGCGCTGGGGATCCTCCGGCACCGTGATGCTCGCGGACCGCTTTCATCGCCGTGCTCCGTCACCTACCGCAAGCCCGCGTCTACCGGGTCGAGACTGCAGGCACCACTGCCATGGGCGAGGAGGTCTCCGGCCCGGTCGAGGTCGACCTCCGTCAAGGTGGCGATCGGCGCTGGTCGCCGTTCTCGCCTGTTTCGCGGTCCAGACCTTCCGACCTGACCGGAGTCCGAGGCCGACCCGCCCTGGTCGGGGCCCTGATCGCTGCTGCCGTCTCATGGCCACCCGGGCTCGTCACCATCGCGAGGCCGACGACGTCTCACCGGCGGCATGCGATGATGGCGCTCATCGGGCTCACTCATGATCACGGGCGCAGGGCTTCGCCAATGTCCTCGGAGACCAAGCCAGATCGACGCTGCGAAGTCGGCGACCTCCTTGTTCGCGGGCTCCAAGCCCGCCGCCGCCTTTCTGCCGCTGCAGGCCCCATCGTGACCGTGGGCACGGCTCGTCCTTTCCACCCCGCCGATCATCTCGGCGATCTCACGTGCCGCTGTGCGTCTCCCTGGCTTCCTCCCCGGTCGCCACAGTCTCCTCATCGGGACCGCCAGCCCTGGGGACGCTACGGCCCACCGACGTCGACTCACGCTGGGGCCTACGGCCGGGCCACGCCGACGGGCAGCACGACCACATGCGCGACTCGGTCATCCCGGACCTTCCTGCACTTTCCAACATTCCGCCGCTCATCGCCGGGTGGATCGCCGCACTGCGCTGAGGCCGACCGGCGCGGGTCGCACCGCCTGGCGCACAGCCGCAGATCGGTGATGGCTCTCCTGTCGCTCACGAGCGAGGCGGCCTCATGCGTATCGGGTTCATCGGCGCCGGCAACATGGTCAGCGCCATTGCGCGAGGGGCCGTGGCTGCGGAACACCGGCTCAAGCATCGCTGCTGACCAGCAAGTACGGCTCGCTGAGCGCCTGGCCGAGCAGGTCGGGGCAGTCCATGTGCCCGACGCCGCCGAGCTAGTGTCACGCAGCGACGTCTCCATGTGGCCCTCAAGCCCTACGTCATCCCCTGATGTCCTGCCCCGGCTGTCGGAGGCCATCGTCGCCAGCCGCCCCTGGTGGTCTCCATCGCGGCCGGTGCGCCGTGGAGCGTCTGGAGTCGATGCCGCGGCGGTACCCTGGAGAGCACCATGCCGAACATGGCCGCCTCCGTAGGGTGAGTCGATGACGGCGCTGGCGCAGCAGTGCGAGCAGCCGAGGACCTGGAGACGGTTCGCACTCTCATGGGAGACCATCGGTCGCACTGCGAGTCCCGGAGGAGAAGGACTTCTCCTTCATCGCCTGGCGGGCCTCCCCCGCCCTGGGTGTGCTCTTCATCGACGCCCTGGCTGCGCGCCGGCGCTGGGCGGCATCCCCAAGGCCCAGGCCGTCCAGATCGTGGGCGCAGGCGGTGCTGGGACCGCCCGACCGTGCAGACTGAGGCTCAGCGCACCGCCGAGGGAGGCTCACGGCACCCCCGGCCGACCCTATTGACGCGGTCCGCTCCCCGGCGGGACAACAGTGGCGGGCATGGTGCCCTGGAGCGGGCTGGCCTGACGCCGTCGTGCGCGCCTCGAGGCCATCACCGAGAGGGACCGCGAGCTGCGTGCCTGATCGCAGCCCCAGGCCCAAGGTCCCATATCCCCCGACCCGCTCGCCGCACGACCACCACTGGCGCCGTGGCGGCAGCACGCTCTTTTTCCGTGTCCTGACGGATAGGTGCTTACCTCAACATCCCCCTGCCGTGACTCGAAGCACAGATCATTCCCGCCTGTCGCCAGGTAAAATGCATGGTTACGTTTCGCCATGACTTCTTCTCACGCAGCACTCTTCAGCGGTACCTATCCCGCTGATCTTCTGCGCCCATGCGGCGCGTGTTGTCGGGCCCGACCAGCGCCTGACACCACGGGACTTTCACCCCGCAACGAGGTATCCGGCGCAATGAAGCGTCCGGAAGGCTCTTGCTGAGACGGCTGACGCTCAACCGAACGGCCCTGCAGGCTCTGGGCACGCAGCAGCACACCAGGCCGCCCCCGGACGCCCTCACGCCAATGACACGCCACCGTCATGGAGGAGCAATGACCACCACCGTCACGCCACCCGCCCGCACCCCTGCGCCCACCGCGCAAGGCCCGCTCCAACGGGCCAGTGGGCTCGACGGGCGCAAGCCGCTCAATGACAACGAGGCCTTTCAAGCAGGATCGGGACCGCTGGCGGTGCGCGACCGATCGTGCGCATCTACGGTCCCGGCGGCTACGAGAGCATCGCACCCGATGACCTCAACGGCCGTTTCGCTGGTGGGGCTGTAGCACCCAGCGCAAGCAGGGGAATCGACGGCGGCTGCACCGCCCAGCTGGACGCCCTGAGCGCTGCGACCGCTACTTCGCGCAGCGGGTGCGCCTGGACGGTGGCAGCCTGAGCCAGCGAGCAGCTGAGGTGCCTGGCCTGGTCTCCAACGACTTCGCGCCTGCGGCACCGCCGACATCACCGACCGCCAGAAAATCCCAGCTGCACTGGGTGGAGATCGACAATGTCCCATGAGCGTGGCGGCGCTCTGAGTCGGTGGGGCTGGACCACGGTCGAGGGCTGCGGGGACACGCCTCGCTCCTGGTCTCCCCGGTGGCCGGCATCGCCGGTCGACGAGGTCATCGATCCGGACCCCGCTGGCCCGTGCCATCATGACACTCACCTGGTGACCCCGAGCCTGGCCAATCTGCCCCGCAAGTTCAAGACGGCCATCACCGGCTCCCCCAGCCCTCGACATCCTCCACGAGATCAACGACGTCTCTTCGTGGGCGCCAACCACCTCGAGCTCGGTCCCGGCTATGACCTGTGGGTGGCCGGGGCCCCTGTCGACCGCCCCGCGTCTGGGCCAGCGGCTGGGGCCTCGTCACGCCTGAGGACGCCCTCGACGTCTGCGTACGGCGTCATCCGCATCTTCCGCGACTACGGCTACCGTCGCCTGCGCAACAAGGCCCGGGTTGAAGTTCCTCATGGCCGAGTGGGGGCCGGAGAAGTTCCGCCAGGTCCTCCAGGACGACTCACCTGGGCGCGTGCCCTGCCTGACGGGCCCGGCCCCTGAGGAGCCGAGCGGGACTCGATCACATCGGCGTCCACGAGCAGAAGGACGGCCGCTTCGGGTGAGCTGCCGCCCGTCGGCCGGTTGAGCGGGGACGTCCCTGCTGGGCCTGGCCGACCTGGCCGAGCGGGTCGGCTCCAACCGGGCGGCACCACCCCGCTGCAGAACCTGCTGCTCCTGGACGTGCTCGCCGAGAAGGTCGACGACGCCGTCGCCGGCCTGCGCGAGCTGGGGCTCGATCCGGATCCAGGGCGCCTTCACCCGCTCGACCCTGGCCTGCACCGGGCTGAGTTCTGCAAGTTCGCGATCGTGGAGACCAAGAGCTGGCGGCGCGCGTCTCGGCCGAGCTCGACGCGCGCCTGGCTGACACCGACCTGGAGCGGCGCATCACCCTGACCGTCAACGGCTGCCCGAACTCCCTGCGCCCGCATCCAGATCGCGGACATCGGCCTCGGGCGGGCCAGATCATCACGGTCGACGGCGAGCAGATGCCCGGCTTCCAGGTGCACCTGGGCGGTGGCCTGGCCTCCGACGGGCGCTGCCGAGGCCGGCCTGGGCCGCACGGTGCGGGGCCCTGAAGGTCCCCGCCTCCGGCCTGGTCGACTACGTCGAGCGCCTGGTGCGCCGCTACCTGACCCAGCGCCTCCCCTGAGGAGACCTTCGCCCAGTGGGCGCACTGAGCCGATGAGGAGGCCCTGCAGTGAGCGCCGCAACCACTGACAGCGCCCAGGGCGTCCCTGAACCTGGCTCACCGCGCTCCCTGCGCCTCGAGGTCACGGGGAGCCCGGCTCGGCCCCGCTGCGGTCCACCGAGGAGCTGCGCCCTGGCTGAGGCCGGTGCGCGAGCTCGGTGACGATGCCCCGGCCCTCGACGTCGCCCAGTGGGCGGCCCAGAACTTCCCCGACACGCTGGCCGTGGCTTGCTCCATGGCCGACGCCGTCCTGCCGCACGTGGTCTCCCTGGGTCCTGCCGGCGTCGACGTCCTCTTCCTGGACACCGGCTACCACTTCACCGAGACCGTGGGCACCCGACGACGCCGTGGTTGCCACCATGGACGTCACCGTCGTCGACGTGACTCCCTGAGCTGGAGCCTCGCCGAGCAGGACGAGCGCTACGGGCCGGATTCTGGTCGCGGGACCCGGCCGCCTGCTGCCGTCTGCGCAAGGTCGAGCCGCTGGCGAGGGCCCTGAGCGGCTGCAGGCCTGGGCCACTGGGTGCTGCGAGGACGCCCCACCCGCACCCACACACCGCTGATCGGATGGGACGCCACCCACGAGATCGTCAAGATCAACCCCTGGCCGCCTGGAGCATGGAGGAGCTGACTGGCTACGCCGACCAGCACGGCGTGCTCATCAACCCCTCCCTGTACGACGGCTACCCCTCGATCGGCTGCGCCTGCACGGCGCGAGTCAAACCCGGAGACGATCCCCTGTTCCGGCCGCTGGGCCGGATTCACCAAGACAGAATGCGGAATCCACCCTATGAGCATCACCCCTGACCCACACCCGTCCGGCCCCGCCCTCCCTCCGCTCCCCCATCAGACGCCGGAGCTCGAACCGGCCGGTCTGGCTGACCTCCCAGGCTCCCCGCCACCACTGAGGCCCTGGACATCCTTGACGTCCTGGAGGCCGAGGCCATCCTCGTCATCCGGGAGATCGCCGCCGAGTGCCGCCGCCCCGTGCTGCTGTTCTCCGGGGGCAAGGACCCGTGGTCATGCTGCACCTGGCGCGCAAGGCCTTCTGGCCCTGCCCGATCCCCTTCCCCCGTCCTGCACGTGGACACCGGCCACAACTTCCCGAGCTGTTGGCCTACCGTGACCGGACGGTCGAGGAGCCTCGGTCTGCGGCTCGTGGTGGCCCGCGTCCAGGACTCACATCGACGACGGCCGTCTGCGCGAGCGCACCGACGGCACCCGCAACCCGCTCCAGACGATCCCGCTTCGACGCCATCGAGGAGGGCGGCTTTCGACGGCGTCTTCGGCGGCGGGCGCCGCGACGAGGAGAAGGCCCGGCCAGGAGCGCATCGTCTCCCTGCGCGACGAGTTCGGCCAGTGGACCCTGCGCAACCAGCGCCCTGAGCTGTGGAACCTGCTCAACCCCGCCACCGCCCCGGTGAGCACGTGCGGGTCTTCCCCTGAGCAACTGGACCGAGCTGGACGTGTGGCGCTACATCGAGCGCGAGGACATCGCCCCTGCCCGGCCTCTACTACGCCCATGAGCGCGAGGTCTTCCCTGCGTGACGGGATGTGGCTGGCGGCCGGCGGCGTCAACCGGCTGCGCGACGGCGAGCAGGTGGTCACCCGCACCGTGCGCCACCGCACCGTGGGCGACATGTCCCGCACTGGCGCTGTCGAGTCCGACGCCGCCACCAACCACGACATCGTCCTGGAGGTCGCCGCCTCCACCCCTGACCGAGCGGGAGCCACCCGCGCCGATGACCGCCTGAGCGAGGCGGCCATGGAGGACCGCAAGAAGGAGGGCTACTTGATGAGCACCCCCACCCTCACCGATATCCCCTGCCGAGGCCGAGGGGCACGCGCCGCCGCCACCGGCTCACTGCTGCGGCTGGCCACGGCCGGCAGCGTCGACGACGGCAAGTCCACGCTCGGGCCGCCTGCTGTCTCGACTCCAAGTCCGTGCTGCGCGACCAGCTGGCCGCCGTCGAGCAGGTCAGCCTGGATCGGGCCTGACCAGCGCCGACCTCGCGCTGCTGACCGACGGTCTGCGGGCTGAGCGGGAGCAGGGCATCACGATCGACGTCGCCTACCGCTACTTCGCCACCCCGCAGCGCTCCTTCATCCTGGCCGACTGCCCCGGGCACGTGCAGTACACCCGCAACACGGTCACCGGCTGCTCCACGGCCGACGTCGTCGTGCTGCTGGTGGACGCCCGCAACGGGGTCCTGAGCAGACGCGCCGCCACCCGGCGGTCGCCGCTCTCCCTGCGGTCCCCGCACGTCATCGTCGCGGTCAACAAGATCGACCTGGTGGACTTCTCCGCCGAGGTCTACGCGGCCATCGAGGCCGATATCCGCGCCGTGGCCGCCGAGCTGGGCGTGGCCGAGATCCATGTCCCTGCCGACCTCCGCGCTCCTGGGGACAACATCGTCGAGGCCTCGGCCAGCACGCCCTTCCACGAGGGGCCGACCCTGTTGGGGCTGCTGGAGTCCCTGCCCACCGCCCGCGAGGAGGGCGCCTTCCGCCTGCCGGTCCAGCTGGTCATCCGTCCCCCAGGGGCGGCGCCGAGGCCCGAGCTGCGCGACTACCGGGGCTACGCCGGGCGGATCGCCCTCGGGCACGGTGCGCGTCGGCGACCCTGTGGTAGCTGCCCCTCGGGCAGGCACTCGCGCGTGGCCGGCATCGACCTGGGCGAGCGCAGCCCTGGAGGAGGCCGTTGAGGGCCAGTCGGGCGACGGTCTCGCCTGACCGACGATATCGACGTCGCCCGCGGTGACACCCTGGCCGCGGCGGGGACGCGCCCCAGGTGCTCACCGAGGTCGACGCCCGCGTGTCCTGGCTGAGCGAGGAGCCCCTGCGCCCCCGGGCGCGAGTGCTGCTCTAAGCCACGGCGCCCAGACGGTCCAGGGCGATCGTGCGCGCCATTGAGGGGCGCCCTGACCTGATGACCTGACCACGGTGCCCGCTGACCGCCTGGACTCAACTGACATCGGCCTGGTGCGGCTGCGTCTGGCCTCGCCGGTGCCCTTGGCCGACTCACTCGGTCTCCCGGTCCGACGGCGCCTTCCTCTCATCGACGCCCACGAGGGCGGCACGCTGGGGCGGGCATGGTAGCTGGCAGGCGCAGGGCGCGAGAACTGGCTGCGGCCGCTCTCCCAGGCAGGCTGAGGCATGACCCACGACGTCTCTCCTCCCGATGTACGCGACTCGGGTTCCGCTGATGGCTGGGTGGCGCTGGTGGGTCGGCGGCCCGGGCAGCAGCGGTCTCATCACCGCCCGAGGCCTGGAGCTGCTGGGCCGGGCGGACGTGGTCGTCGTCGACGCGCTGGCGCCCCGGGACCTCCTGGAGGACCTTGACCCCGGCACCGAGGTCATCGACGCATCCAAGCGGCGCGGCCTGCACGTCATGAGCCAGGAGGATCGGACGCGCTCCTGGTCGACCTGGCCCGCCGCGGCAGCGGGGTGGTCCGTCTCAGGGCGGCGACCCCTACGTGCTCGGGCGCGGCGGGGAGGAGGCGGCTGCCTGCCGCCGGGCCGGTGTCGCCGTCGAGGTCGTCCCTGGGATCACCAGCGCCATCGCCGTGCCCGCGGCGGCGGGGATCCCCGTCACCCACCGGGGCTGTCGCGCGGCTTCTCGGTCATCACGGCTCATGCGGATCTCGGGGTGCTCCCCCAGCGCCGCGACCACACCCTCATCCTGCTCATGGGGGTCTCCCGGCTGCGGACTCGGTCACCTCCCTGCTGGAGGCCGGCAGCGATCCGGCCACCCGGCGGCGATCATCGAGCGCGGCTACCACCCGACCAGCGTGACCACCACCGAGCTGCGATGTTGGCCGACGTCGCCGACCGGTACGGCGTGACCGCCCCCGCGGTCATCGTCATCGGCGACGTCGTCACCCTGAGCCCTGTACTGGCTGACTCGAGTCGTCGAGGAGGCCCGGCCGGCGAACCCCGGCCGCGTGAGTCCTCCTCGGCGCATGCAGACCGAATGTCCCGGAGTCACTGATGCGCAGCTTGTTCTTCTGCCCTCGTCGGCCTGGCCGCCCAGCTGGTCGACGGCTCGCTGGGGATGGGGTACGGCATGACCTCCTCCTCCCTGCTGCTTCTGGCCGGGCTGAGCCCGGCGCTGGCCTCGGCCTCCGTGCACCTGGCTGAGATCGGCACGACCCTGGCCTCGGGGGCCTCCCACTGAGGCTGGGCAACACCGATCCTCGCCTGGTGGTCCGGGCTGGGGCTTCCCGGCGCGGTGGGGCCTTCAGCGGCGCCACGGTCCTGTCTCACCTGTCGACCCGCGCGGCGACCCCGGTGACGGCGAGCCTGCTGATCCTGCTGGGGACCTATGTCCTGGGGCGCTTCGCACTGCGCCCGCCCCGAGGCTCCGGCAGCAGGCGCTCCCCGCACGGTAGGCGGCTCCTGGTTCCCCTGGGACTGGTGGGCGGTTTCGCTGACGCCACCGGTGGTGGCGGCTGGGGCCGGTGGTACGACGACGCTGCTCACAGGTGGTCGCACGGCGCCGCGCACCGTGGTCGGCCTCGGTGGGGGCCTCGAGTTCCTGGTGACGGTGGCGGCCTCGGCCGGATTTCCTCACCGACTGGGCACCGCAGGCATCAGCCTCGGGATCGTCCTGACCCTGCTGGCCGGCGGGCTGGTGGCCGCACCGATCTCCGCCTGGCTGGTCTCCCGCCTGCCCGGAGCGGTGCTGGGCACTGCCGTCGGCGGGCTGATCCTGGCCACGAACCTGCGGGTGCTACTGTCCTGGGCCGAGACCTCGGCTCAAACCGGGGTCATGTTGTACAGCGCGCTCAGGATCTGGGACGGTCTTCCTGGCCCTGGCGGTCCGCAAGGCGCGCGCCGCTGTCACAGAGATTCGGGAGGAGACCGAGCAGGTGCTTGAGGAGGTCCGCACGATCCTCCATCGCGGCCACGCAGCCTGAGGTCGCCGTGCCGGACGAGTCTCTCGCCGCCGGTGGTCCCGTCGGCCCGAGACCGGTCGAGCCGGCTCATCCTCGCAAGCGCTCGGTCCTGGCGGTGGAGCCGGTATGAGCACTCGTCCTCTGGTGCTGCTGGCCCACGGCTCGCGCCGGCCCGGGCCGTCCTCGGTCCTGTCGCGCACCGCTGAGCGCGTCAGCACGATCCCTGCCGGGGGTGGAGGTCGCACCGGCTACGTCGAGCCTCAGCCCCCGGACCCGGCCACGGCCCCTGGAGGGCTGGTGGGATCCGGTGGTGCTGCCCTTCTTCCTGGCCCGCGGCTACTCACGTCCTCAATGACGTACCGGGCCGCGGTGGAACGGCACGGATCGGGGACGGTCACCGAGCACCTGGGGGTCGAGGAGCACCTGGTGAGGCCGTCGCACAGCGTCTCCACGAGGCATCCGCGCCCCTGGCGGGACTCGCAGGACCTCGACCACATCGTCCTGGGCGCGGCCGGGTCACGTCAGGGCGGCGGCGCTGGAGGAGGTCGAGGCCATCACCCGCTTGCTCGAGCGCGCCTGGGGACGCGAGGTGACGCCCGCCTACCTCTCGGCTGCGCGCCCCCAGCGTCCGTGACGCGGTGAGCACGGCCTCGGGCCCGGGTGCCAGGCGGGTGGGTGGCCACCTACCCTGCTGGCGGAGGGCGTTTCCACCGGGCCCTGCACTCCACGGGCGCCGACGTCGTGGTTGCCCCATCGGCGACCACCCGGCGGTCGCCGAACTGGTGGTCCACCGCTACCGGGAGCAGGTCGCCTGACCGCGAGGCCCTCCTCCACCGAGAAGGACACTTTCAGCGGAAGGCAACCGTTTCTTTCCGTACCTCTACGCGAAACATGTCGCCTCGGCGGAGGAGGAACGTCAGTCACTGCCATCCTCAAGGAGTCGCTCGGACAGGCGCTGAACGATGGGTCTCGACCTCCTGCGAGGTGGTGGCTGCGGCGCTCACGCGGCCGAAGATGCCCACCGCCAGGAGCCCGAAGGCCGTCTCCTCATCCTGCTGGCTCGGCTCGCGGCGTCCGTGGGAACGGGCCACCAGGAGGGAGGTCTCTCTCAACCAGCGGCGCCAGCTGCCGGCCAGTCGGTCCCGGGAGTCCCTCATGACGAATCGCGTAGAGCCAGGTCTCCAGGTGCAGGACAACATCCTCCATGGGAAGCTCCTGAGCTGCTCGCCCCACTGGTCGGGGCTCGCCATCTGGCGAGCGGCCTCATCCGAGCTCTCCTCACCACAGGTGACGACCTCCAGGAACAGGGCCTCCTTGGAGGGGAAGGAGGAGTAGAAGGCGCCCTTGGTGAATCCAGCCGCCGAGGCGATGTCACTGACCGACGCCCCCTCGTAGCCCTTGGCAGCGAAGACCTCCCTGGCAGCAGCAAGGATCCGCGCCCTGGTCTCCTCGCTCCGACGGCGCCCGCCGCCCCGACCCGGGGCAGCGCCGCTGACTGCAGTGGAGGCGGAGGCCAGCTCCCGGGAGGCGAGGTCCAGGAGGCTGCTACCGCACTCACTGCCCGGCGCGCTCCTGACCGACCGCCCCCACCGCACGGGAGAAGGCGGTGATCGCCTCATTGAGGGCGCGCGTCGCCTCCCTGATGTCATCAGAGGCGGAGGCCCCGGAGTCATCACTGTCACTGTTCGGCCCACGGGCGGAGCTCCTGGCGGTCATGCCCCCACTGTAGAGGAGGCCCCTCAGAAAGGGGTTCACGGCACTCCCTCCACGTTCGTCACTCCTCCACCGGTCTCCGACCATGCGGGACATCCCGGCCGACCCAGGCCGCCTCCCAGGGCCCATGACGCCCGGCGACGGCCACCAGGCACCATCCGCCCAGGAGGCCCCAGGAACGGGCGGGCATGGCGGCGTCGTGGGAGAACAGACCGGCACGCACCACCTGAGCCATGGGCTCGAAGGGCAACCAGCGGTGGATCTCCTGGGCCCAGTCGGGGAGCCTGTCGGCAGGGAAGCTGACGGGCGAGAACAGCATGATGCCGAAGGCGAGCACCTGGGAGAGGATCTGAGCCAGGGCCGGAGCCAGGAGCGTGGCGATGGCGTATCCGATGCAGGCCGCCGTCAGGCGACCAGCACGGCGCCGGGGCACCAGCCACCACTGCGGGGCGAGGTCGACGTCGAAGCGGGCGTTGGCGACGATGACGCCCTACAACCAGGCCGGGCAGTGCAAGAGCGGTCCAGATGGCGAGGTCTGCCAGGAGGAAGGCGACCCTGGGGACGGGCAGGGTGCGCATCCAGTCCAGGCTGCCCTCAGTGCGGGACTGGGAGACCCACTGAGGCGTCGCGATGAGTCCCAGCGAGATGAGCGCGATCGCCAGCCGCCGCCGGCCAGGTAGAGACTCGCCTCGCGGCCTGGGTGGCCCGCGATGAGCCCGTATCCCAGGACCATGGAGACGGACAGCAGCGTCTGGACGATGATGACAGAGGGCAGCACGGGAGGCTGCGTCGGAACTGCCACTGGATGAGCAGGCCGAGCTGGACGCCAGAGCGAGTCGTCCGGGGACGCGCTCCCGAGGGTCGGTCGCCACTGGCCTGGTCCGCTTCAGCCGTCGCACTGGTTGGAGTAGTCATCTGTTCTCCTTCATTTCCTGGATTCTCTGGGGACGGGAGTCGCACCGCGCTCGCGGCAGCGGCGGGGACGACGCGAATCATCGGGACGGACTCGGACCCTCGCGGATCTCACACGGTTCAGGCGGCATGACGGCGCACCTCCTCCCGTACTCCCGGTGAGGTCGCACGCAGACGTCCTCCCAGTGAGATCGGTGCCAGCTCGTAGCGCTCGATCACCCGTCCTCTGAGGGCGTGAGCGGCCCACCCACGGCCTGGGTCGTACGGTGAGAGTCCACCGCCACGGATGCGTCGCACGGCGTCGTGCTGCGTCAGGCTCATTCTGCGGGAGGCTCGATCCGCGGCCGGGAGTCCCGGCTGACCTCCAGGACGAAGGGAGATCCGTGGCCGGCCACGAGTGCCGCAGGGGTTCCCTCGGCGATGACGTGGCCGTGGTCCAGGATGGTGAGCCGGTCGACCGCCCGCTCGGCCTCCCGCACGTTGTGGGTCACCAGGAGGACCGCCGCGCCGGCCTCGGCCAGAAGACGGATCTGGTCCCACAGCAGGCGCCGGCGTACCGGGTCGACGTCGTTGGTGGGCTCATCGAGGATGACCAGGCGCCCGGGGACGACGGCGCACATGGCGAAGGCAGTCAGACGGGCAACTCCGCCGGAGATCTTCTGCGCGGGAGTCCTGGCCCACTCCCCCAGGTCGAGGGCGTCGATCAGTTCTTCGGCGCGCCTGCGCGTCTGACGCGGACGCCCTCCTCGCATGCGCCCCACGAGGTCGATCGCCGTCAGGGGCGTGAGCCCCGTGATGGGGACATTGGCCTGCGCCTGGACGTTGGTGAGACGACGGGCGAGGGCGGGGTTGGCGACGGCGTCGACGCCGTCGAGCCTGATGCTCCCGGAGGTCGGGCGCAGCAGCCCCACCACCTGGTTGACCAGCGTGGTCTTGCCCGCGCCGTTGTGCCGAGGAGCCCTGACCACCCTCGCCAGCACCCACCCGCATGGTGACACCCGGCGTTGGCCTCACCGCGTGAGACCCGCTTCCGAAGTGCTTTCGTGAAGGTCCTCAATGGCCAGTACGTCGGCCATGAAGCCCCTCCTTTCGTTCAACTACCTGGATCCGAGCACCTGATCGGCCACCAGACCGATCCATACCGGTTGGTATCTAACATACCACTCAGTATTACCAGAAGGTTTCACTGGGCCCTGAGGGTTCTCATAACAACAGAAACGCTGTCCCATACCAGCCGGTACGGGAACAGCGTCTGCCCACCATGTCGTCTAACCCGAGCGGCCCCGCTCACCCCTGACGGATGTGCCAGCGCGAGGAGGCCGTGGAGGCCCTCGATGAACTCGCGGAAGGGGCCGGGGACGGCAGCCAGCCCTGGGCGTACCGCGCTGGGCCACGCGGGCGCCGGCCCTGAGTCGGCTCGAGGAAGACGACCTCGTCGGCCTGGCGGACGGTGGACAGGCGGTGGGCCACCACGATGACGGTGCGCCCCTCGGAGAGCTCGCGCACCACCTCGGTGATGGCGGACTCGTTCTCCCCGTCCAGGGCCGAGGTGATCTCGTCGAGCAGCAGGATGGGGGCGTCCCTGACGAAGGCTCCGGCGATGGCGACGCGCTGACGCTCCCCGCCGGACAGGCTCAGCCCGCCGGGACCGACCTGCGTGTCCCACCCGTGCGGCAGCGCCTCGATGACGCGGTCCAGGCGGGCGCGCGGGCGGCCTCGGCCAGCTCGGCGTCGGTGGCCCGGGCCGGGCGATGCGCAGGTTCTCCCGGATGGTGGTGTCGAACAGGTAGACGTCCCTGAAGACCATGGAGGTCATGCCCATGATCGTCGAGGCGCGCATGGAGCGACCGCGCGCCGCCGATGGTGACGGTCCCGTCGTCGACGTCCCAGAACCGGGCGGCCAGGCGCAGGATCGTGGACTCTGCCCGCCCCTGAGGGCCCACCAGGGCGGTCACCTCCCGCGGTGCGCGTCAGGAGACGCCCGCCAGGACGGGGCGGCTGGCGTCGTAGGAGAAGGAGACGTCGTTCAGGGCGATCGTGGTTCCCCGAGGGCTCGATCTCCTGACCGGGCTCGGGGTCGGACAGGGACGCGCGTCGAGAATGTCCCCACGGCCCGCAGGGCGACCTTCGCGTTGTCGGCCCTCGGATCCGTACATACGGCGGCCTTGGTCAGTGGCAGCAGCGTGCGCGCGTGACGGCCATGATCGCGAGGTATCCGACGACGTCGAGCCGGTGCCCACTCACCCTGTGCCAGCCCCGACCGCCATGACCAGGGCGAAAGGCGACGTTGACGATGAGGTTGAAGTACTGCCCGGGCCTGCCCTGACCCGCAGGCCATCCAGGGTGGAGGCGGAGTCGGCCTCCAGGGCGGCTTGCACCGGCGCCCAGCCCGTCTGGTGGCACCGGTGGCGCGCAGCACGGGCTGGAGCCGGGCGAACTCCACGAGGCGTCCGGCCGCGGCGCTCGAGGTGCGGTCCTCCATCTCGTTGGCGCGAGTGGTCGCGGCGCCCATGAGCCGCCACGTCAGGGACCAGCGGGACGATGGCTGCGGCCATGATGAGCGCCAGGGGCCACTCGACGACGGCGGTGACCCCGAGCATGACCAGCGGGACGATGAAGGCGTTGCACAGGTTGGGGATCACCAGGAGGCCAGGTGGGAGAGGGTGTTGACCTCCTGGAGGTGGCGTTGACGACGGCGGCCTCCGCTCGGCGCTGAACCAGCCCAGCGGCAGGGTCAGGACGTGATCGGCGACGCGGTCGATCATGGTGTCGCAGACCTCGAAGACACTGACCCGGTAGGGAGCGGTGCATGGCGATGGTCTCGACGAGCGGCGCTCACTCGCCATGACCACGACGGCGATCAGCCAGGCGGTCAGGAACTGCGAGCGGGAGTAGAGGGCGCGCAGGAAAGGATCATGAGGGCCAGGGTGAGGCCCCTGAAGGACGGCGGAGGCAGCGAACCAGGCGGTGATGGTCCGCATCTCGGCGGCGTTGACGACTCGCATCAGCAGCTTCCACATGGCTACTTCTCCTCCTGTCCCACGACGTTGTCTCCGGCCGGCTCGGCCGGGGCGATGAGCCGTCAGTGCCGCGGCGTCGGTCTCCTCACTCAGGTCCTGGCTGCGTCCACATCCTCGGCGTAGCGACCCGCCAACGGCAAAGAAGCTCGTCGTGCTACGCGCGGTGATGCGTCCGGCGTCGACGACGAGGATCTGGTCGGCATCACGGATCGTGGACAGGCGGTGGGCGATGATGATGACGGTCCGCCCGGCCGCCAGCTGCGACAGGGCCCGGTGGATGTCTCGTTCGGAGGCGGGGTCGGCCTGAGCTGTGGCCCGTCCAGGACGAGGACGAAGGGCGTCCTGAGGTAGCGCGCGCCAGGGTGATGCGCTGGCGCTCTCCCTCCGGAGAGGAAGCCCGCCCTCGTCATCTCCAGGACCGTGTCGTAGCCGTGGGGCAGACGTGCGATGCGCTCGTGAATGCAGGCCGCGCGGGCCGCCGCCTCGACCTGCTCCCGCGGGTGGCGCGGGACGTCCCAGGGCGATGTTGTCGTGGACGGACTCGTGGGCCAGGGCCACGTCCTGCAGCACGACTCGCCACGCGCGAGAGAAGCCAGGGGAAAGGTCGCCTCGCGCACGTCGACGCCGCTGATGCGCACGGCGCCGTCGTCGACGTCGTGAAGCGGGCGATGAGGCGGGCCAGGTCGACTTGCCTGCCCCGGAGGGCCGACGAGCGCCGTCACGGTTCCCGGCTCGGCGGTGAAGGAGGCACCGTGCAGGACCGGGGAGCCGCCTCGTAGGAGAAGGTGACGCCCTCGACCTCGACACGCCCGGGGACGGCCCCCTCACCGTCGTCGTGGGCCCCCTCGGGCATCGGCGGCTGGGAGAGCAGATCGGCGGTGGCCTGAGCGGCCATCCTGGACTCGTACATGTGCTGCATGAGACCGACGAGGATCATGAGCCCCTCCGGCAGCCCGAGGGCCACCAGGAAGAACGGCAGCGTGGCTGACAGCGGCGTCCACCCCTGGGAGGTGAACAGGACGGCCAGCAGCGCGACCGTGGTGAAGACCGTGGAGGGACGCAGGACCGCGGTCATGGCGCTCATGCTGCGGCCGGACCGGCTCACCCACGAGTAGGACAGCCGAGAGAACTCGGCGCGGGCCTGGCTGAAGCGCGTCCGGGAGGCGTCGGTGGCCTGGAACCCCTTGATCTCCTTGATGCCCTCGATCATCTCGACGGTCGCGGCGGCCAGCGCGGTCTGCGCGGCGCCGAAGCGCTCAGTGATACCCGACATGCCGGGCCAGGGTCAGGAGACATGATCCCCAGGGCGAGTATCCACAGCCCCGAGCAGCGCGCAGGCCAGTCGCCAGTCGGTCCACAGCAGGTAGGCCGCCCCGGCACCCGCCATGACGACGGCGTTGGTGGCGTCCCCGGGGACGTGGGCCACGAGGGTGTGGATGGAGGCGGTGTCATCGCAGACCATCTTGCGGATGGTGCCGTGCGGGATCTGCGCAACCTTGCCCCAGGGGCAGCCGGCTGATGGCGTCAACGATCCGCTGGCAGCGGTGGTGACGCAGTCTGGGCCTCAGCCAGGTGCGTGATCCCCGAGGCCGGCCAGGTACAGGGCCTGGGAGGCGAACAGGGCGACGACTGCGATCGCCGCCCAGATCCACAGGCTGCCGCGCCAGCCCTCCGGCGAGGTCTCCCCCAGCCAGATAGCTGCCATGCTGCGCATGGCCTCGAAGGGGACGATGGACATCAGGGCCCCCATAGCGGTCAGTACTCCCGAAACGACCATGGCCCGTCGCGCAGGTCTGATGAGCTCATTGACAGTAACTGTCATGCTGCTGTCCTCTCCTCAGGTTCCTTGATCCCCCTAAGAACGATTCGTCCTGCCTCGTCGGAGCCGCCCCGGGGAGGGGCAGACTCATGACAGATCTCGTGAAAGAGCAGCTCTCAGTCGAGAACATATTAATCGCGAGATTTCATCGTCCATGTGCTGAACGAGGGGTGAAGGTTCCGTTCCGCCTGGAATAATGCGGACGGTTGAAGTCCGGGCGTTCCAGAGAAGAGGTACCTTCGCGGTGAAGGATACCGGAATGTACCCGCGGGCGAGGGTGGAATCAGGCAGAGTCGCGGCAATCAGGCAGGCCAGGATGGCAGGAGCGATGCCAGGACGCGGTCTGGGGGCTGCCTGGAGACGACGCTCCGACAGGCGGCCGAGATCAGCGCCTCACGGCCTCTGGCGATCCACATCGACGTCGACCCACACCCCAGGCTCAACTGGGGCACGAGATCAGATAGTGCGGTTGGTGCACCATCCGAGCACCGTTGAATCAGGCCCGAGACGAGCCACCACCAAGGAAGGACAGCTCGAGCAGCAGGTCAACCGCTGCATCAACTCCCGGATCGTCCGCCGTTCGATAAGCCAAGCCATGCGCAGCCTCATCATAGGACCCGCTCACGAGCTCCTCGATACGCGACACAAGAACAGGACGTGTCAGCTCTCCCCGCTGAGCATCGATATAGTCCGGCCCCGCCCCATTACGGAACACGGTTTGCGCGTGAAATGCTGATCCCCCGAAGGCAATCACCAAGCACGGCACGCCGGCACGCGCCCCGGCCCCCGTAGCACCCAAGGAACCATGGCAGATCATCCCGCGACACTGCGGTAACACGGCGCCGTACGGCACCCTCGCAACACCAATAATTCATTCCTCTCACCGTTGGGACGGCTGGGGTCGACAATGATTGCCCGCAATTTCCGCTCCAGCAGAATCTCTTCAATCCAGGTCCGAGCCTGCGGTAGACGGAAGGACACCACGCTACCGAAAGTGACGAGCAACGGAGCATCTCCGCGACCAAGGAAGTTTTCCACCTGCGCATCGAGACGCTCAGAGGCAGAGGAGTTATCAATCCATTCCCCAGTTACATAGACATTGCTCCCCCAAGCCGGATCCGGCGGATTGAGCGAAGGACTGAACTGGTAGATCGTTCTCACACGCCTTGGAACAGACCGCCGAGAAAGGCCTAGACGGCGCCGCCACGCGCTCATCACCGGAGCCATTGCCCAGACCATCATGAGGTTCGACAACCGGTGTATGACTAGCGCTCGCCATGTACCGTCATGGCGACGAGGATCCACTAAACTGTACGACCGACAGGGATCACTGGGTAGACCCACGCGTACGCACGGCACACCTGCTGCCGCAGAGAGAAGACGCGCCACTTCCCCGAACTGGTTGTACATGACGACGTCGACATCTCGCATCACCCCTTCCAGGGCATCGAATATCCCGGGGTTGCCGAGCATCTCGCGAACACCCCGAACCGCATCCGCAACACTCTCAACATCACCCAGCAAACGTCTCAGAAGCTGCTCACAGCTTCCGGGAACAGCAATGTAGTCAATTCCGTCCGCTTCTACGCGAGCAGCACTCCTGAATCCCGCAATCATCATCTTATGACAGGCTCAGCAAGACGCCTCCCCAGCACGATGAACGGGGAGACATCACCTTCAGAACCCAGAACGACTGCAAGAGCCTTCACAATACAACACCCTTCTGACCGCAGTGAAATAACGCAACTATTTTCCGATGCAAGCCACTCATACGCGGCCACAACCATCCAGTCAGATATTGACGACACAAGAAAAACTCATGACGCACAAACGACACCGTGACAGCACCTCCCAATCATCCAGATACATCAGTTCATCACGTCGATAGGGGAGCTCTATCGTGGCCGTCATATCCTCATTCACCGCTCCAGGAGAGACCATGAGGCGGCCCAGCAGACGACCTCCGACAACGGTGCCGATGACAACGACGCCAGGACGCCTGTCCTCCAGTTCCACTTCGGAGGCTGAGAGGAAACCCTGGATGTTGATGTCTCTGAACCGATGGAGGTGTGACCCATGAACTGGGCTGCGTGGAGTCGGGTGTAGGTGCCGTCGGCCGTGATGAGCTCGTCGTGGCTGCCCTGCTGCGATGTCGCCGTGCTCCATGACCAGGATGGTGTCGGCGTCGCGATCGTGGACAGTCGGTGGCGATGATGAAGTTCGTGCGGCCCTGGCGCAGCGCGTTCATGCCTGCTGGACCAGCAGCTCGTGCGGGCGTCCACGCTGCTGTGGCCTCATCGAGGATGAGCACGCCAGGGTGCTGCGAAGGCGCGCGATCGTGAGCAGCTGGCGCTCGCCGGCGGAGATGCTGCGGCGTCCTCCTCCAGTCAGTGTCGCAGCCTGCGGGGCAGGGCTTGATGATGTGGTCGACGAAGCACGCCCTCGCGGCGGCCTCTGACCCGGCATCGGTGGCCCCGGGGCGCCCGTAGCGGATGTTCTCGCGGATCGTGCCGGCGAACAGCCACGGTCCCAGGTAGACCATGCCGGTGCGACGGCGCACGTCGTGGCGCGTCATGGTGGCGATGTCGCGCCCGTCGAGCAGGGATGCGCCCGCCGTCCGGCCTGTAGAAGCGCATGAGCAGGTTGACCAGGGTGGTCTTGCCGCTCCGTGGGCCCCACGATCGCACCGTGTGTCCGGGGTCGCACCCGGTCAGCGATGAGACATGACCTCCGGCTGTAGGAGAAGCGCACATGCTCCATCTCGATAACACCCGCCTGCTGGCCGACCACATTGGGCAACTGTGAGGACCCCGCCTGGTCGGTCGTCCCCGCTACCGGGGAGCTTTGCCCGCCGGCGGACGCGAGTGTTCCAGCGACGCCATATGTACTGCCGGCGGTGCGGGTAGCGGGGGTGGCCGCGCTCCTCGTCGGCGTCGAGTGTTCGAAGATCCGCTCGGCGCTGGCGGTGCCGGGACCGTACGGCCGTGGCTATGCCGCCGAGCTGACTCATTGGTCGGTTGAGTTGTGGGAGTACTGATGAAGGCCTGCACGTCGCCCAGGCGCAGGGATCCGGAGGCGACCATGGCGCCGCCGACCACCGCGATGAGCCACGGTGAGGTCTCCCGACGACCAGCATGATCGGCATCGCGATCCCGGAGAGAACTGCGCGCGCAGCGAGGCGGCGTAGAGCTCCTGCGTTCGGCGGCGAAGGCCTCCGCGCACCGCCTCGGTGCGCCCGCAGACCTGGACCAGGGCGTGCCCGGAGAAGGACTCTCCACCTGGGTGTTGATCCGCCCGGTGCGCGCCCACTGACTGGTGAAGGGGCCTTCTGCAGCGCGGCCCGACACCGGCGAACACCACGCCCATGAGCGGGAAGATGACCAGCGCCACCAGCGCCAGCTTCCAGGAGATGGAGACATCATCCCAGCACGCCCACGACCGTGAGGACCGCGTCAGGGCGCTGGACAGGGACTGCTGAGGGTGTTGGTGACGTTGTCGACGTCGTTGGTCACCCGGCTGAGCAGCTCTCCGCGCGCGACGGTGTCGAAGTAGCTCAGCGGCAGACGGTGGACCTTGTCCTCCACCTGGGCGCGCAACCGGAACAGGACCCTGACCGTGACGCGGTTGAGGAGCCAGCCCTGCAGCCAGTTCAGGACCGCCGAGCCGACATAGAGGGCCAGCACCACCGACAGGACCCGCCCCAGACGGTGTAGTCGATGCCCACACCTCAGCACACTCGAAGATGACGTTGGTGGCCTGACCCAGCACCTTCGGGGCCGCCACCGCCAGCACCACCGTGCCCACCGCGGCCAGGGCCACAACCACCAACGAGACCCGGTAGGCGCCCAGCAGCCCGACCATCCGCTTGAAGGAGGGCCAGAAGACCTCGGCCCTGCCCGAGGCCGGACCCGAGGCCAACTCACCAAGAGATGCCTGCGCCCCCAGCCACCGGCTCGACGTCCTCCCTGCCGGACTCCGCGCTGTCATGATCACCGAGTCGCGGACCAGGGCCTGCGCAGGTCCACGACGACCCCTCTCCGTGCTCTCCGCGAAAAGCAACCAGCCTGGTGGCCTGCAGGCATGCCGCGGCTCACCGGACAGTCGCGATCGCTTCCGAGGACTACCGAGGCATCTCATGCTGTGGTTTCCGCCCGAGCTGGGAGGCAGACGATCTCTGCGGTAGACGGGGCAGGTGGCCAGCAGGCTTTTCAGTGTGCCGCTGCCCACCAGGTGGCCGCCGTCCAGGACGAGGATCTGGTCAGCCCGGTGATCGTGGAGACGCGCTGGGCCACGATCACCCGTGATGCCGGCCGTGGCCGGCCCCATGGCCTCACGCAGCCGCGCGTCGGTGGACACGTCCAAAGCCGAGAAGCGAGTCGTCGAAGATAAGGATGCTGGGGCGACGCACCAGGGCCCGGGCGATCGCTGAGGCGCTGACGCTGACCGCCAGAGACATTGGTGCCGCCCTGGGGCGATGGGCGCCTCCAGCCCCCGTCCATCGCCTCAACGAAGTCCTGGCCTGGGCGACCTCAAGGGCCTCCCACAGCTCGTCGTCGGTGGCCTCCTCCCGCCCCAGGCGCAGGTTGGAGGCCACGGTGCCGGCGAACAGGAAGGGCGCCGGGGCACCAGCCCCATCTGCGCCCACAACGCCCGGCATCGGCCTCACGCACATCCACCCCACCAACGAGGACCTGCCCGCTGCTGGCCTCAAGCAGCCGGGCCAGCAGCCGCACAATCGTGGACTTGCCCGACGCCGTCGAGCCGACGACCGCCGTCGTCGTCCCGGGCTGGACGGTGAAGCTCACCTCCGCCAGGACACGGGCGTCGGCGCCGGGATAGACGAAGGTGACGTCCCGCATCTCCACCGCACCGGGAGCCGGGAAGCTGGTCACGGCCCCGGCACCGAGACGATAGCCGGCGCGGTGGCCAGCACCTTGCTGATGCGCTCGGCGCACACGGCCGCGCGCGGAATCATGATCGTCATGAAGCTCGCCATGACGATGCCCATGAGGATCTGCATCAGATACGACATGAAGGCGACCAGGGTGCCCACCTCCACCTCACCGTCACCGACCTGGTGCCCGCCGAACCAGATGACACCCACGATCGTGACATCCAGCACCAGCATCACCAGCGGGAACAGCAGCACGAAGAGCCGGCCCACCCTCTCACCGACCCGGGCCATATCGGTGTTGGCCCCCTCGAAGCCGCTCGCCCTCGGCTGCTCGCGCACGAAGGCGCGGATCACCCGGATACCGGTGAGCTGCTCGCGCATCACCCGGTTGATGGCGTCGAGCTTGTCCTGGTAGGAGCGGAACAGGGGCAGCATCCGCCCCACGATGCCGCCCACCGCCACCAGCAGGACCGGCACCGACACCCCGATGAGCCACGACAGACCCGGCGCCCGGGTGACCGCCATGATGATGCCGCCCACCGCCATGACCGGCGCCGTCACCAGCATCGTGCAGCCCATCATCACCAGCATCTGGACCCGCTGGACGTCATTGGTGCTACGGGTGATGAGCGAGCCCGCCCCGAAAGCGGAGATCTCCCGCTCACAGAAGCCACTGGACCCGGTCGAAGACCTCGCCGCGCAGGTCCCGGCCCATGCTCATCGCCGCCCGCGCCGCGAGATACGTCGCCGCGACCGAACACACGCCCTGGGCCAGGCTGACCCCCAGCATGAACGCGCCCATCCGCCAGATATAACCCGCGTCCCCAGCAGCCACACCCTTGTCGATGATGTCGGCGTTGAGGGTGGGGAGGTACAGGAGGCCATCACCTCAGCGAACTGAAGCACCAACACACACAGCAACAAACCCGCATACGGACACAGACACCCACGCATCAGCGCAATAAGCACGTCTCCAAATCTAACAGATGACAGGCATTAGCGGAGCCTCAGTGAGATTTTCCACGGTTTAGATGCATTGGTGTCAGATCCTTTGACGACACCTGTCCCGACATGGGCGCATGAACTTTAATGTTCACCCTCCGATACGGACAGTAAGCGGCCAGCGACTCAGCGCTCCGGGCGCTCGTCAAACGACCACGCCCGCTGCATCAACACTCACACTCGCTCAGTCGTTGACACTTGCGAGCAGCCTCTCCATGCGGCGCGCGCCACAGCACCAACACATCGACTGTCCCGCCAGACAGTCAGATCGACCTCTCCACAAGTCGCACTCCACCAGCGCCGGTTCACCTGAGTGCTGACTGGCCCGTTCAACAACAGTGCCGAAAGATCCGCCCGACGAAACCCATCCAGGGTGACCGCGCCGATCTTAACCATGACCTCCTTGGCCACCCAGAGCCGCAGCAGGTCGATCTCATCGCAACCTTCTTCATGAACAATTCTCAGTTCACTCTGACTGCACATAATATCGCGAACCGCCGCCACGTCATTGGCTCTAGACAGATCCTCGACATCTACGCCCACGACCTCAGAGTGAGTCACCGCAACCGCAACGCTTGACACCGAATGAGAAATGCTCAGCTCAGTTCCGCACGCAACCACAGGACGACCGGATGCCTCATGACTGATAACAGAACCTGGGCCATCGATCCCCTCCACATGGTCCGCCAGCATATTTTTGGCGAGGCAGTGCGCCAAGAAGTGACTGCGACGGTCCTCCATTCTCCTCAATCGCATGATGCGGTCAGTCTCCGAGTCGGCGAACCATGCACTGAGGGGCACTCCACCAGGATTCACCACCCACCAACGAACTTCCGCGTGCGCGTCTGCGGAGCCCCATCGCCCTAGCTCCTCGCCGTAACCGACAACAATTCTTCCCACAGATACAGCACCCGGAGTCATCGGATGAACGAGACCGCAAAATACCGCACCCATCACTCCTTCACAGAGTTCTGGGGAAAGATCAACTTATCTCCCAACGCAATCCGATCGATGTCATCCACCAGATCCTCAAGAAAACTGATCCCGCAGTCCACGGGAAAGAAATGACCTCCAGGAACAGTCTTGAGCATGAAGGAAGCGGAAGTGTACTGAGACCACTTCTCCATCATCTGCGGCGTCACCGTCGGATCCTCAGAACCTGCAAGAGCGAGGATGGGGCACCTCAGCACCGTCGAAGCGTGACAGAAGGACTCATGCAGCGCGTAGTCGCGGCGCACACTTGGAAGCAGAACCTCCATGAGAGCGTCATCTGCGAGGATCTCGGGAAGGGTACCCCCCACCTTCACCAGCTCCTCGCGCAACGCAGCCAGCCCCATGCAGCTGCGGTACTCCCCCTCGACCACCTCCCCGGGGGCCTGGCGCGCGGCGACGACGACAGCCAATGGAACATGGTGGTAAGTCTCTTGAAGATGGGCAGCGCACTGATATGCAAGGGCTGCCCCCATGCTGTGCCCATAGAGCACCACCGGAACTCCGTGCGTCAGAAGATGAATGTTGTCAGCAAGGCTTCTGACCAACAGAGAAAAATCATCAATCCACTGCTCACTCATTCGGGTCGCCTTGCCCGGGAGCTCAACCGGAACGACGGCGACCCGAGGATCACGTTCCACCCAGTAACGGTATACTGAAGCACTCCCTCCCGCATGATGGAAACAGAACAACAACCGATCACCAGCGGAGTCAACAAAAAATGGAAACGGCCTCATGTCGAGCCCCACCGTTTTCTCCTCTTCTTTTACCGACAGAAATGCTGTCGACCATCCTAGCGCTGGAGACCATTCATCTTGCGACTCAGGACCAGCGCACTGAGAAGGACCAGCCCTACGAACCAGCAGAAAAAAACCAGAATCTGCCATGCTTGGACCCGCTCGGAGACGATAGCATCGACAAGACGTGAGACCGCGGTTACCGGAGAGGCGTCGACAAAAGGACGAAGTGCAGCCGCGTACATGTCCCGCGGCATCATGGCTGTATTGAAGACCGTGAACGCCATGACAAGAGGAGTGAAACTGAAAGCGCCTTGCGGGGTCTCCACGACGTAGCCGAGCATGACTCCGAAAGCACCCGCCGCCATGGCAACGACCGTCAGGCTGGCAATGATCCCCAGGAGGTGCACCGGCCCACCGAAGGATGCACCGCACAGTGCCCCGACGGCCAAGGCCACCAGCATCGAGGCGAAAGCGCGTATCGACTCGGCGAGAATGCGTCCAGAAATTGCTGTGCCACGGGGTCCCGGTAACGTGGCCAGCCGCTGCGGCAGTCCCTCGTGACGTTCCTGAACGATTGCGCCCGCCCCAGACAGCCCGCCGGTGAAGGCCTGGGAGACCGCGACCATGATGGCCACATCGGTCATATCCATCGGTGTCCCGCTGAACTGCTGGACCATCCCGGAGAACATCAACCTGATGATGGCGACCATGGCTACCGGTACGCCCACGGTATAGAAGATTGCAGCCGGTGACCGCATCCAGCGCGTCAGCAGCCTGCCTGCATGCACCTCGACGGCCTGCAGCCAGCTGACACGAAGCTTCTCGGTGTCAGTCATTCCGCCTCCGAAACTCTCGAGACACCCACCACGACCCCAGGACGAGCCCGCCGGCCAGCCAGGCCAGCGTTTCCCAGCCAGAGCCGCCGGGAGAGACGCCTGTTAGCAGGGCACGGTTGGTATCGATCATCGGAGAGAAGGGCATGTGGGCGATGATCGGCTCGAGCCAGTCCGGTAACGTGCTCAGTGGAATGAACGCCGTTGACAGCATGAGCAACGGCATCTCCAGAGCCTGTATGAGTCCCGCCGTCTGAACCGGATGACTTGAACGCAGGGCGATGCCCAGGAAAACCAGTACCAGTACCTCACCCATCACCAACGCCACGAGGAACGTCAGGCCGAGCCTTGTCCAGCTCGCCGGTCTTGCACCGCAGGCGAGCCCAACTCCGATCACAGCGCACAACGAGGCGATCGAGCGCACCAGGTCTGCGAGCATACGACCACCGATGACTACCATGGCGTGGATCGGCATCGCACGCATCCGCCCCAGAAGTCCGGACTCCACGTCAACGGCCAGTGCCATCGCCGACCCTCCGGCGGCGAACATCACCGCCTGGAACATGGATGCCGCCATGAGGAACAGGGCGTAGTCGAATCCGGAGCGGCTGGCGGCATGACCGAAAACGGCCCAGAACGCCAGCATGAATACTCCGGGGATCACCAGCGCCGAGACCAAGGACGCCGAGTTTCGTGACAGACGCACCGAGTTGCGCCAGGTGGCGCCCCATAACGCGGTGAGATTGCTCGGCAGGATCTCGGCGTCCGACGTCAAGGAACGGCCCATGCCTCAGTCCTCCGCAACAGCTTCGAATGCTGTGCCCATGAAGACCTCATCGAGGGACGGAGGGCTGAGCGAAGCCGAAACCACGTCGATCCCGAGGGCCGCCAGCCCCTCCGCCCCTCGGGACAGGTCGTGAATCCCTGTCGTGAAGTGAACAAAACCTCCAGAGTATCGACCTGGAAGTCGCTGGCTGGACGATCGAGTACCTCCGGAAGAAGAGACTCGGCGCATCGTCTGGCCGTATCGGCCTCATCGAAGCCCAGGCGGCACATCGGTGCACCGAATTGACGGCGGAGCTCACTAGCAGTGCCCTGGGACACCACCCGGCCCTCGCGCAGCACCACGATGTCATCCGAGAGCCTTTCGGCCTCATCGAGATACTGGGTGGTGAGCAGCACCGACACCCCACGGTCACGCAGGTCGTCGATCACGTCCCACAGCTCGTGACGGGACAACGGGTCCAGGCCGGTCGTCGGCTCATCGAGGAAGAGCAGGAGGGCTCAACGATCAGCGAGGCGGCAATGTCAAGACGGCGCCGCATTCCACCCGAGTAGTTCGCTACTCGTCGATCGCCGACGTCGGCCAGCCGGAAAGACTCTAGGAGCTCGTCAGCACGTTCACGAGCCCCGGCCGCGCTCAGTCCGTGCAGGCGGCCGAAGAACACCAGGTTCTCCCTGCCGGTCAGCTCCCCATCCACCGCGGCGAACTGTCCCGTCAGGGAGATGCACCGCCTCACTGCCGCGGGGTCCGCCACCACATCCGTACCACACACGGAGATCTCACCCGAGGTCGGGAGCATGAGCGTGGAGGCTATGTTAACCAGTGTCGTCTTACCGGCGCCGTTAGCGCCGAGCAGAGACACAACGTGTCCTTGCGGCACCTCGAACGTGAGCCCTTTGAGCACATCAGTCGCTTTGCTCCCGCGTCCGAACGTCTTACACAGGCCACACACACGCAGTGCTGCTTGATCATGTTCTGCTGTCGGTAACTGGAACATAAGTGCTCTCCCTTCACGACGCGGCTGTCAACGAGCAGCTCGTCATCCACAAAGACGTAGGACCACAGACGTAAGTGTGAACGAAGTTCACCTTAATCGACTCCTACCAAGAGCACCAGATGCTGCCTGAAGTATGAGACGACTCGCCGGCGGCGGGACACGAGATACGCAAGCAGATCGGCACCGAATCGGACCGGCGCACGACACAGACGACGCGACCCCATTCACAGATCCTCCCTTTTAGTTTCCTTCCTCCAGCAGTCCCATAATTTCACGTAGCACATCAGTATCGCAGTGCTTCGCGATCCCGACCTCCCCTTCATCAATGAGCAGAAGGAAGTCGCAGCACTCAGCGAGGAGCTCGACGTCATGAGTGACGACGAAAACTGTTCTGCCCTGTCGGGTGAGATCGCTGAGCTCCTTGGCCACCTGCTTCATGTGCCTGTAGTCCAGCCCGCTGGTAGGCTCATCGAAAATGAGGATCTCTCTGCCGCACACCAAGGCACCGGCTATGGCGACCCGCTGACGCTCGCCGCCGGAAAGTGACATCGGGTGCCGATCCCGTTTGTCCGCCAGGTTCAGTGACGTCAGAATCTCGGTAATCTCAGATTCTCGATCACGAAGAAAGTTCTCGGAGTCAATGAACAGATCACTATCGACACTCTCGCCGAAGAGCTGGTGGTTGACGTCCTGCATGACAAGGTACACGTGCCGCAGGCGCTCTTTCGGCCTGCGATAGGTGCACCCTCCGTGGTGGAGAACTCCTTTGGCCTTGGAATCAAGTCCCGCCAGTGACCGCACAAACGTCGTTTTACCGGCCCCGTTCTTACCGACAACGCCGATAACTCGCCCCTCGGGGAGCGTCAGGCGCTCGATGTTCAGAGCCGGACGAGACGTTCCCCGATAAGCGGAAGCTGAAAGACTCCAGAAGCAGCTCCCGCCACTTGAGCTCGCGCTCATCCGCCACCTCCGGCACCGGATTAATAGACCTGAGACCAAGTTCACGCAGATAGTCGTCCCCAGGACCGGAACTCCTCTCCCGTGAACTCGGCAGCGATGCATCCGTCTTTCAGATAGATCACCCGATCGACGACGTCGGCAAGATAGTAGAGACGATGTTCGGCGATCAGTATGGTTTTCCCCTGATCCTTCCAGGCCGTCACGATCCGTCTCAGATCCTCGACGGCACCGACGTCAAAGATTGGCAGAGGGCTCGTCAAGCAGGAGAACTTGAGGCTCCATCGCTGCTACGGCTGCGCAAGCAATTTTCTGCTTCTCACCCCCGGAGAGCTGAATGAGGCTCCTTTCCGCAAGGTGTCCCATGCTGAAGTCCTGCTCAACGTCCGCCAGGCGTCTGATGATCTCATCGGGTTGAATCCCGAGGTTCTCGCAGCCGAATGCGAGCTCACTTCTCACGTCAAGCGTGAAGAACTGAGACTTCGGGTTCTGGAACACTGAGCCGACCGTCTGGGCGATGTCGCTCGCCTCTTGATGAGCGATGTTCTCACCGTTCAGCAGAACCTCGCCGGATACCTGAGCCTGAAAGAAGTAGCGCGCGACCCCGTTAATCATCCACAGCATGCTCGTCTTGCCGCAACCGGACTCACCACAAAGCAGGACGACCTCACCCTGCTCGATACGCAGGCTGATGTCATCAAGCACCGAGGGCTGTCCTCCTCGCCATACGCCATCGTCACGTTCTTCAGTTCAAGCATGCACTACCACACCTTTCCGATAAACACGACCCAGGCACAGGCTGCAAGCAGCACTAGTGCTGCGCCGTCAATGATCCGGAACCTGATGTCGCAAACACTGGTTCTCTCGCGCTTGGCCCCCAGCGCCCTCGTGACCGCGGACCGCGACAGCTCGTTACCGATACTGACTACCGAGACCAACAGAGGAACAAGCCGGTACTCCAGCATTCTGATCGGTTGCCGGACGCCTCCTACACCTCGCATCCGCATGGCGGTCTTGATGTCTCGATACTCCTCCCTCACGGTTGGGAAGAAGCGGAAGATAATGGCGGTGGGGATGGTGAGCACGTCCGGGCAGTGAATACGTTGCATCGCCACAAGAAACTCACTAGCAGTCGTGGTACGCAGCATATAAAGTCCACACGTCATTCCTGGGACAATGAGAGAGAGCGCCCCCAACCACGTAAGAGTGATATCGAGCATGGCGTTGCCCGCAGTCATGACCCTCCATATGAGCGGAGGCAGGCCGGCAAGAGCTGCGTAGGTTATCGCATAGCGCAGGGCAAGCCCATAGATCCTCGAGAGAACGAGCAGGAAGAAGGGCAGGGCTATAAGAAGCCATCTCACCACCATGACAGACCTGGACTCGCTACCGGAGGTGGACATGAGCACCCAGGAGACGATTACGACAATGAGAAGCTTCGTCCGCGGATCCAGCACCAGCCCACCAGTGGATCCACCCTAGCCCTGGGGATGCGCACGCATCACACGATTCCTGCGCGCCGGAAGTGCTTTGTTGAACACTTTTCTTCCGAGGATACCACCAAGAAGGACGTCACGGCCGTCGCTCCAACGATGACGGCATACATAACAAAACCTCGTTCGCCGATCTCGGTCATCCCCCTGGCCATCCCCTCACTATATTTCCCCGCCATGTCACTATTCAGAATGTAGCTTCTTGTGGCAAAGAACAGCGGAATATAGTTCGCTGTGACGGCGATCGAGGTGAGCATATATGCGATAACGCTGTTGCGGGCACTCTTGTACTGACCGGACCATAGGATGAGCTCTGCAACCAGAGCCAGCAGCACCCCAACGATCAAGTGATACGGACCGAGCGCCATGAGAAGGCTGAAAGTCCCCGACAGTATCGCCGTGATCAGCAGCATCCCGGGCTTTTTGACCTTGGAGTAGAACAGCATGGTGGGGATGCCAAGAACCAGACCCTGGATGGAGCTGACCATCACGAACGTCACTGGAGTGATCCCCACGAATGCCACGACCGTTCCCACCAGCGTGATGATGACGAAGAAAATACCTATCGTCATGAAGTCCGTAATATTGAGTCTTTGATATCTCGACGCTTGACTGCGGTCATTCACTTTGTCTTCCATCTCATCTCCACTTCAGCGGCTACGGAATACTTTTCATCTCTCACCGACAAAAGCCGTGCGGTTCTTGCCGGCATCAGGTCTCAACATCAGCTGTTCACGTGTCACCGATCCTTTCAATGAGGCACCCTGCAGGCTTCACCTATAACTCACCTTCATCGACATTTGCCCCCCAGACTCTTCTCAATGCGCTCTACCAGAGAACGAATCGTCGGAGCCATGAAGACGTCTTGTATAGAGACCTCCACCGACATCTCTCGCTTGATCGAGTTGACAAGATGAACGGCGGCGAGAGAATCACCTCCGAGCTGGAAGAAGTCGTCATCAATGCCAACCTCCTTCTCATCCAGGATCCTTGTCCACATCTCAAGAACTCTTCTTTCCCTGTCGTTACCTGGAGCAGCGGGTTCCGCCCGCCGATCAAACGACTCCGACCCTAAAAGGTTTCTGTCAATTTTTCCGTTCCACGTACGAGGAAGATCATCACGCAGAATGACTCGGCGAGGCTGCATATAGTCAGGGAGGAACTCGGCCAGGTGCTGGCTTATCAGGGCGTCCCGAGTCTTATCGGTGACAACGGCGTACAGGAGGATGGCGCCGTCGGTGACGGTGGCTACACAGTCGCGCACACCGGGCAGGTCAAGGGCGACGGACTCGATCTCCTTCAGCTCGATCCGGTAGCCACCGACCTTGACCTGGCTGTCGCTCCGTCCGAGGAACACGATTTTGCCATCGCGACCATACATGGCCCGGTCACCCGTACGATAGAGCCGCTCGCCCGATCTCGGATGGTGGATAAACGACTCCGCTGTTTTTTCAGGATCGTTCCAGTAGCCCAGTGCCAGCCCCCGACCTCCGATATACAGGTCTCCGGGGACGAGACTCGGACGGTGTTCAAGGGCCGAGTCGAGGATGTACATCTTTTGATTCGCCAGTGGCCGGCCGTACGGTATGCTCGCCAATACGGCGTCCGCGGCGCTGATCTCGTACCAGTTGGACCAGATCGATGCCTCCGTCGCTCCGCCCAGCCCATAGGCTCGACAGCTCTTGAAGGTCTCTGCGACGCGCAGCGCGATGTCGACCGGGATCCAGTCACCGCTCAGGAGCACCGCTCGGGTGTTTTCATCGACAAGTGCTCTGTCCTTGAGATGGCCGGCATACATCGAGAAGAGCGCTGGTACGGAGTTCCACAGCGTGACGCCATGTGACCGCACCAGATCCCACCAGTGCGACGGCTCGAGCTCGGTTGCCGGTGAGGGCATGACCACTGCCCCGCCACAGGCGAGCATTCCGAAGACGTCATAGACGGACAGGTCGAAGTTCATCTGAGACAGGGCCAGAATCCGGTCGTCGGGCCCGGCATTGAGTCGGTGGTTGACATCACGGATGGTGTTCACCGCGGAGCGGTTGGTGATCGCCACTCCCTTGGGTCTTCCAGTGGTCCCCGAGGTATAGATGATGTAGGCCGGTTCATCCGCGGGAGTCCGTGTGACGCGGGAAGGGTTCCACGGACGCCCTCGCTGACCCGCGCCATGCATCACCATCATCCTGCTCACCCGTTGCGCGGGTGGGACGGACGGCATCGACTGTACCGGCAGTACTTTCTTGCACCTCCGGCACTGACATGACGACGCACTGCCGCATCATGGTCTCGCTCAGGTGGTCGTGGCTATCGGTCAGGATGATGCGGGCTCCGGCGTTGGCGATGATCCTGCCGTTGCGGGCCTGGGGATGAGTGGCGTTGAGCGGCAGGTACGCGCAGCCCGCCTTGAGCACACCGAGAGCTGCACTGACCTGGTAGGCCGACTTCTCCATGAGTATCGCCACGACGCTGCCCGGTGCAAGCGCCTGGGCGGCGATGAGCCGAGCCCATTGATCCGACTCGGCGTCCAGCTCGGCATAGGTCAGCTCGCGTGACTGATCGATCACCGCTGCCCGCTCGGCGTGGCGATGCCGGCTCTCATGGAACAGTTCGAGCAGCGTCGGGTCGGTGGTTCTCGTGTCCAAGGCTCCGGCATCCGATGTCTCGGTGGCGTTGAGCTCGGCGATCGCCTCCGTGTTGAACCTCAGGCAGACCGTGAGCGTCTCATCGCAGAAGATTGAGGTCGTCGCCAGTAGCCGTACAGCCTGAGTGAGCGCCCGGAACATCTCGGCCACCATCCCGTCGGGGAAGATGCCTTCGACGGAGTCGAGGTTGAGGACAAGGCTTCCGGCGTCGTCGTACACCTGCAGGTCCATCCACACCTGAGGTGTCTGAGACAGACCGTGGTCGATGCTCCCCAGATACGGATGAGCAGTATCTGGGCCCTGCTCGACGACGCCCAGCCCGCAGGTGAACACCACTGGCATGGTGATCTGGGACCTGCGCTGCCGGTTGAGCATGCGTTCCACCGCGACTCCGGAGACGTGACTGTGAGCGAGGTTGCTCCACATCCGCCGTTGAAGTGCACGAGCGCGCTCACTGAAGGAGGAGCCGCTGTGAGTGTCCACGCTCAGGATCGACAGGCTCGTGAAGTCACCCACGATGGAGTCGACCTCGGAGCGAACCGGATCCGGTCGAACTGCGTCAGGTTGATGCTGAGCCTCGGGCTCTCGCTGTAGGCAGCCAGTACCTCCGCGTAGACCTCCGCCAGGAACGCGGCCTCGGTCAGGCCCTCGGCTCGTATCCGCTCCTTGGCAGCGCCCCAGACGGGGGCGTCGATACGTGCCTGCTGCCTCACGAACTCCGAGGAGGCGTCGACGGGCGACACGGGCAGCTGCGGCGCCGGGTGGATCTGGCTCAGGTGATCCTCCCAGTACTGCAGGTCCCGGCGATACGCATCGCCGGCCCTCAGACGGACTGTGGCCTCCACGTAGTCCTTGAAGGAGTATGCGGTCGCCTCGGCGTCAATGGACAGGGGGCCTGCCTCATACAGCTCCTTCCACTCGCGGAACACCTGGAACATGCTCCAACCGTCGACGAAGGTGTTGTCGAAGCTGAGGAAGAGCCGTGCTCCGCGGTCCCCGAAGGCCGTGTAGCGCACGTCGAAGCACGGCCAGCGGCGGGGATCGAACCTTTGACACGACATCTCCCGCCTCACCTCGGCGATCCGTCTGTCCTCAGGTGTCTTGTCGTCCGGGACTTCGACGATCGTGTAGTGAGGCGCTTCTGGCAGGAAGCGTTGAGTCAGACCGTCATCGCAGACAACGGCGCGGAGCATAGGGTGTCGGCTGATGAGAGCGTTGAAGGAGTCCTCCAACCTCTCCAGATCGAGCACGGGCACGTCCATCTCGACGTAGCAGTGGCTCGATACGTCCCCCAGCTCAATGGCTCCCGAGCTCCCGATGAGGTAGGACTGCTGCACATCGGTCAGGGGGAAGGGCTCGTACTGGTCCTCACCGTGCTCCATCGCTGGCAGCTCGGCCTTGGAAGGGACCTGGCTCGCACTGGCCTCGATTCGCGCCGCCATATCAGCGAGTACCGGAGCCTCGAAGACGACCTCCAGGCTGAACTCGATCTCGAAGCACTCCTCGATCTGCCGCCTGAGCCTGGTGGCCATCAACGAGTCACCACCGAGTCGGAAGTAGTCGCTGTCGGGACTCGCATCCGTCCCCAGCAGGGCGTTCCAGATCTCGATCAGCCTGGCCTCGGTCTGCGTCACAGGCTCTGCGCGAGTGCCCTGGCCGTCTTCAGACTGCTTCGGCGGTACCAGAGCCGCGAGCGCTTTGCGGTCCACCTTGCCGTTGGCCGTCACAGGAAGGTCCGAAACGCGCACGATCCTGTGGGGCAGCATGTAGTCGGGCAATCGCCTCGACAACAGCGCAATGGCCTCTTCGTAGTGCTGCTGCGACGGGAGGGTGGGAGTCTCCGCTCCAGTCCCGGAGGCGATGAGGAGGATCAGGGAGTCCGTCAGGTTGGTGCGCGAGACCCGGGTGTAGCCCGTGCGTTCCAGCGCCTCGGCCCATTCCTCCGCGGTGAGAAGCATGTCTCCGGTATGACGGCGAGCATCTCGATAGTCGGGGCTGAAGAATGCCGCGCTGATGTCGGCCAACGGGGACGACCCCGTCGGCTCGAGGAGGATCAGCGTTCCCTGCGGCTTGAGCAGCTTGCGGATTCTGCGAAGAGTCGCGTCGATGTCGACGGACTGATGGAGCGTCTGGTTGCAGATCGCCAGGTCGATCCCTTGGTCGGCGAAAGTCCCCTTCTCGGCGGCCGGGGCCTGAGCCCGGGGCGTGAGCAGCATCTGCTCGAACCGTCCGTCTGCAAGCCGTTCCACCTGGTCCAGGTAGTACCGGGAGTAGTCCGCGACGACATAGAGGGATGGCTGGGTGGCGCGGAGGTACTCCTCGGTCTCGTTCATCCGTCTGGCACCGACCTCGAGCACCCTCAGCCCGCTGCCGAGCTGTCGGTGGATCTCGTCCAGAGTGCTCGGATCGCACGATGCGTGAGCCGGCCCAGAGGCCGATCGGCGATGAAGGCCTCGATGGGCAGGAAGTCGGGTGACTGAACAAGATCGGCCGCGTTCATCGGCGCCTCGTCGTCGATGAACGTCTTGCCGAAGGGGGTGATGAAGCCGTCGAGCTCCGCTCGCTCAGCTGCCGTCACAGGAGTCGTCACCGTGTCCTGGGTGAGCCACTGCGCCCACCGTCGCCTCAGTCGATCAAGCCGGATGGGTGAGTCGGCTGCGTCGGGACCGGCATCGCGATCTGCGAGGCGCTGGATCCACCGCCGCATGGTCTGGCGGGCGTATGCGTCCTGTACCTTCTCGTCGTGCGCGATGGCCTTGAGCATCGCGTCGTCGGTGAGTAGAGGCGCGAGCACGTCGGCGGCTTCCAGGCTCACTGCCTCGGACGGCGCGGGATCGGGAACCGGAGCGGTCTCCGGCTGGATGAACGTCACCAGGGACTGGGCGCTCTGCCCCGGGTGCAGGACGCACACGGCCCGTTTCGCGGCGAGCAGCGCCTCACAGGCCGCCTCGATCTCACCGAGCTCGATGCGGTGACCGCGCAGCTTGATCTGGGTGTCGGACCGGCCGAGGAACTCCAGGGTGCCGTCGTGCCAGAACCTTCCCAGGTCGCCGGTGCGGTACCAGCGGCTTCCTTCGTGGACGACGAACTTGTCCTGCGTGAGTCGGGGGTCGTCAACGTATCCCCTGGCCACACCGAGCCCGCCGATCCACAGCTCGCCGACGACGTAGTCCGGGCAGTCCCGCCCGGTGGCGTCGACCACGCGGTAGGCCTGGCGATCCAGCGCGCGCCCGTAGGGGATGGACACCCATTCCTCGGGAACCTCATCGACGTCGAGGGCGTTCGACCAGATCGCGGCCTCGGTGGCCCCTCCCATCGCGAGCAGGCGGCAGCCGGGCGCGAGCGTCCTCAGCCGTGCCGGCAGGCTCACGTCGATCCAGTCGCCGGAAAGCAGGACGTGGCGCAGGCTCGCCAGCGGGCGCGGGTCCTGTTCGGCGCTGGTCAGAAGCATCTCGAACAGCACGGGAACCGAGTTCCACACGGTGATGCGGTGAGATTGAACCGCCCTGAGCCAGTAGTCGGCGTCTGACGAGCCGACTCGGGAATCGTCACCAGCGTCCCCCCGGCGCAGAGAGTGCCGAAGGCGTCGTAGACCGAGAGGTCGAAGTCGAAGGCCGAGACGCCCAGGACCGCATCCTGGGGGCCTAGCCCGATCCTTCTGCTCACCGTCTCAATCGTGTTCCACACGGCCCCGTGGCTCATCTCCACACCCTTGGGCGTCCCTGTCGTTCCCGACGTGTAGATGACGTAGGCGGAATCCGCCGGCCCCACGGCGGGAAGACTGACGTCCTGGTCACCGGCAGGGGCCTCATCGAAGGTGATGACGGTAACGCCGGCTTGCGCCCAGTGGTCCGGTGAGGGGTCGTCAGTCAGGAGGAAACGCAGTCGAGGAGAGGAGACAATGGTGGCGACCCGTTGCTGAGGCTGGCTCGGGCTGATCGGTACGTAGGCCATGCCGGCGGCCATCACTCCGAGCGCCGCGACGATCTGCTCCGGTCCCCGGGGAAGCATCACGGCCGTCAGGTCTCCTGTGCCCGCTCCGGCTGCCACCAGGGACTGGGCGACTGCTCGCGCGCGAGTGGCCAGCTCATGGTACGTCGTCACCCTGGCCGTCGCCGGTGCTGACGGCCTCGGACTGCGGGTGACGTGCCGCGGTGTCGAAGAAGCGGTCGATGAGCGTCGAGTCGGGCAGCCGCCACCGGGGCAGGTCCGCAAGCGCCCGACGGCGCTGAGCCACGCCGCGGCTCTCGACGACGTCGCCGTGATCCAGCCCGGCGGAGATGACCCGTTCGATCTCACGGACAAGGCAGTCGAACATCTCATCCAGGAGTCCGGTGGGAAAGATCTGCTCGACGGCGTCCCAGATGAGGGTGAACCCGTCGATGGTGTTGAAGACCTGCAGGTCGATCCACACCTGAGGAGTCTGCGAGATCATGTATCCGATCTCGCCGAATGCCTCGACGAACTCCTCGTCCACCAGGGGGCTGCCGAGGTTGCAGGAGAACACCACCGGGGCGAGGACCTGCTCGCCCCGCTGAGAGCGCAGGTCACGCAGCACCTTGACCGCGGAGTACGCCGAGTGGGAGACATCCTCATAGAAGGAGTCCTGGATGGCGCCGAGGTCATCGACGAAGCGGCGGTGACACGACTGATCGACCTGGGTGAGGGTGAGGGTGGTGAAGTCGGCGACGACGTCCTCGATCGCAGGATCGGAGTCCCGGTTGAACAGTGGGATGCTGATGAGGAACCGCTTGTCCTCACTCCAGCCGGCGATGGTGCGCGCGTACGCGGTCAGCAGGACCATGGCCGGGGTCGTCCCGTGGTCCTCGCACAGTGCCCGCAGGTCCTGCCAGGACTTCTGGTTGAAGGTGTGCGAACGGCGGGTGAAACGTGGGATCGTCGTCGTCAGCTCGGAGCCCTGGCGCACAGGGAGCCGAGGGCCTCCCGGTCAGCTCGGGGAGGCGCGAGCGCCAGTACTCCTCGTCCTGTTCACGGTTCGCCGCGTCCCGACGCGCCTTCTCCTTCAGATAGGTCGCAAAGCTCCAGGACGGGTCCACCCTGGGTGGCTGTCCAGTGAGATAGTGATGGGCTAGGTCGCGCAGGATGATCTGGAAGCTGCGCACGTCGCACACGAGAAGGTCGATGTCGAAGTGGACGATGGCGCGGTCCTGACTCAGGCGGCTGACCTGGAGGCAGCACACCTGGCCGTTCTCAATGTCCAGCAGCCGGTGGGACAGCGTGTCGCGCATCTCCAGGAGCGCCGCCTGCTGTCCTTGCTCATCCAGGTCGGTCAGATCGTGCACGACGACGGTGGCGTCCGGTGGCTCGGGCAGCACGCGCTGCTGGCCGTCTCGGGTGTAGCAGGCCCTGAGCATGGGGTGTGCTCGCAGCACGGCGTTCCAACTGGCCTCCAGCCGTGGCGCATCGACTGCCCCGGCCTCGATCTCGACATACCCGTGGCAACCGACACCGCCCAGCTGCTGCTCCCGACCACGGCCGATCCAGTAGGCGTACTGGACGTCTGTGAGGTCGAAGGGCTCGAAGTCTGCAGCGTCGGAGGGATGAGGGTTGCTATCCGCCGGAGCGGCTTCGTCAGGACCGTCAGCCTGGTCGTCAGCCGAGTCGTCGGCCGGCACTCCGGGAGCGGCTTCGTACAGCATGTCGGCCCACTGGGCGATGGTAGGACTGCGCATGAAGGAGCCGAAGGACACGCGGTACCCCTGTTTGATCCACTCGGCGAGCAGCCGCATGGTGGGGAGGGACTCCAGCCCCAGCTTGAGAAGGTTGTCCGTGTCTTCCAGCGCGACCTCATCACCGATCAACGTGGACAGGGACTTACGGAGCCGCTCACGGATCTCGTCTTTGGTCAGCACGCGTCGTCCTTCCTCAATCCGCCTGGTCGGCATGTCGCTCCGATACCAGCGCTCGAGCGATTTCTTGTCGGTCTTGCCGATGTTGGTCAGGGGAATCGCCTCGACGACGACCACCTCATCGGGCACCTTGTAGCGGGCGATCCCCGTTTGACGAAGCTGTCCAGGACGGCTCGGCGATCGAGTCCCGACGACTCGGTCACAACAGCCGCTACTGTCCTCTCCCCCAGCTCCGCGTCCGGCACACCGAAGACGGCCGCCTCCCCGGATCTGCTCGAGCTGCTCCAGCAGCTGCTCGATCTCCTGAGGCGAGACGTTCTCCCCCAGCCGGTTGATCTGCTCGACGACGCGGCCACGGACGACGAGGTTGCCCTCCTCGTCGAGGTACCCCCGGTCGCCGGTCCGGAAGAAGCCGTCGTCGGTGAAGCTGTCGTCCGAGGCGTGTGAACCTTGGTAGCCGAGGAAGGTGTAGGGCCCTTCTCGATGATCTCCCCAGAGGCCCCGCAGAAGGCACCGCCCCTGCGGATCGACGATCCGCAGCTCGTCTCCGGAGGAGATCGGTTTTCCCTGCGTTCTCAGTGCCACCGGTAGGGGTCGTCAAGCGAGGTGAATGTCGTGATCCCCTCACCCAGCCCGTAGCCCTGCTGGATCGTCACTCCGGTCTTCGAGATGATCTCCCGCCCCAACGCTTCCTCGAACCTGGCCGCGCCCACAAGGATCTGTCGCAGGGAGGAGGTGTCGGCGGGGTACCAGTCCCATGCCTCGTTCCACACCTCGGCGATCGCCGGAACGATGGCTGTCATGGTCACTGCGTTGGCCTCGATCGCGGCGAAGGCCTCGTCGAATGCCGCGGTGTGGCACATGACGACTGTTCCACCGTGAAGAAGGGTTCCCAGGATGCCGGGGTTGGCCAGCGGAAAGTCGTGAGAGGTGGAGAGCACCGCCATGTAGACGCTGTCGGAGTCGACACCGCATCGCCGCGCGGCGGCCTTCGCGTTGTAGGCATACGCCTCATGCACCCGCGGGATGATCTTCGGGTAGTTCGTGGTACCACCGGAGAGCAGGTTGAGCGCCACGTCCCGGTAGTGCGGCGGGTCCACCGAGGTGGCACCGTCGACGGCGTTGGGACAGTCAGAAGGCTCGCCGACCTGCAGGCCGGGTAAACGGTGACGAGGCACGTCGCCGTCGCGTTCGGGCCCGGAGTCGGCGTAGATCAACCCGATTCCCAAAGACCCGGGATCCATCTGCTCCACCATCTCGACGCAGTCGAAACCAAGCTGGTCCCGTCCACCGATGTAGGCGACGGGGTGGAGCTCGTGGGCCAGGGAGACCACCTCGCTGCGGCGGTGGGATGGCAGCAGCAGCGTCGGCACGACGCCGATACGCATGAGCGCGAACAGCGTTACCACGTAGGCCGCACTGTTGGGCAGCTGCAGCAGCACCTGATCACCTTTAGCTAGGCCCTTGGCCAGGAAGCTCCGTGCGTACCCGGTGATGGCCCGGTCGAGCTGCTCGTAGGTAAGCGTGGCGTCCGTGGCGACAACGGCCCGCGCGCCCGGCCGGAGCCGGCACACCTCGCTCAGCTCCTCGCCAAGAGTCTTCCTGGAGAGATATCCGCTCGACTCGTACTCGGTAAGCACCCGTTCGGGTTGCATCCTTGTCCCCATCACGCGAACCTCACCGAGATGTCTCCTCCACCGAGGCGGCACCTGAGCCTGTCCTCGGCCCCGGATCGGCGGCAGATGTCCACAGCGACGGCGCTCCCCTCGAAGACGATCTGCTCGATCCGTGTGATCCCGTTGGGGTGGGCCGAGCGCCGGTGCGTGTCGATGTCGAAGGGCGTGACGAACATCGGGACGCTCCAGTCGTCCGGTACGAGGCAGAGGACGACGGTCGTCTGCCGTGCACATCCCTGCGGGAGATCGTCGGGGTGAGTGTTCTCAGACCGTGCTCCCGGCAGATGCTCGCCAGCTCGGTGAACTCCTCCCGTTCCACCTCGAGGACGACTCTGCTGTATCCCTCACACTGCTGCGCAACGGAGTCCGAGACCGCCACCATGCGGTGTTGACCGAGAATCTTGAGGTATGCACGGGCAAGACGGGGTATGAACACGCCGGAGATGATCTCCAGGTACGGTCCCGTGGAGAAGTAGATCACCGCGTTCCTGGGGCTCCTCGCCTGCCCGTACTCGACCTCAAAGCCCTCCTGCCGGAAACGCGAGACGGCCTGTGCAAGATCATCGGCCTTGTAGATGACGTGCCCGACCCTGGCCACCACCCGTCACCTGCTCTCGTCGAAGTAGCGGATGATGGACTCGACGTTGCCCTCGAGCAGGCAGGTTGCGTGCGAGCCTCTGACGGTCGCCGTCTCCAGCTCTCCCAGGACGGTGCCGGGCCAGTCGACGTCACCGCCCAGCGACGGGTAGAAGCCGTCCACACCGTGCTCCGGCTGCAGGACGAGGACCCTGCCCAGATACACGTCCGGGACGTAGCCGATCGTTCCCCGCAGGGAGTGTCTGAAGACGTCGTACAGAATCTCCAGCATGGTCCGGGCGCTGTCGGAGTCGGCATCGATTCCCTCGATGGCCTCGTAGATGAGCCGTCGACGGCGTCGTGGAGACATTCGCGACAGATCGGTGAAGAATGCGCCGATGGCGGCGTACTCCCCATCGAGGGCGCAGAGCTCCTCATCGGCGATGTCGCGGTTGACGCCGTCGAGAATCTGACTGAGCGCGTCGTGGAGCTGACCGAGGCTGAAGGACGCTCCGATGGTACGAGGATCCATATCGAGAATGCAGCCGTAGGCGAGCTCGCACAGGAGCTCGTTGGTGATGCGGTGCGGGCACAGGTGGGTGCTGAGGGCAACGACCCTTTCGACGTGCTTTCCCAGCTCGGTGAGGATCTTCGCCGTCTCGATGGCGAAGAATCCTCCGATGCAGTACCCGACCAGCTCATAGCTGTCCATGTTGAGGTCCACGAGATCCTGGGCATACAGTCGCGCCCGCTCGGTCATGAGCGAATCCGTGGGGCTATCCAGGTACTCGTCCGCGTCCGCGGCGGTGAACCCAATGTGGGCGGTATAGGGGTCCATCTCCATGAGGGCCGGCACGAGGTGCTCGTAGTCCTTGAGCCGGCCGGTTCCCGTGTGGAACACGGCTCGGCACCGCTTGCTGCCGTCAGGGATCGTGTAGACATGCACGCGCTCGGTCCGGTCCGGCTCAGTGAGTGCGTCGCCCCTGCGCAGGCGCGGCCTCCTGGTCGCTGAGGCGATCTCAGCCACCGTGGGGTGCTTGAGCATCTCTCGCATGATGAAGTCCCAGCTCTGCCCGCTCAGGACGTCGACCTCCTGGCGCATCCTCGTAACGGTCTGGGCCATCAGGAGCGAGTCCCCGCCCAGGGCGTAGAAATCCTGATCCCGACCGACTTCCTCGACGTCGAGCACGTCACGCCACACCGCGGCGATCCTCTCCTCCAGATCGCCCCTGCGGCCCGGGTGGTTGCCGAAGCGCTGGGGCGGGGCCGGAGAGCCCGCCCCGACCAGCGACCGCCCTGTCGATCTTCCCTGAGGGCTCAGCGGCATAGCGTCCACGACCTTGACGGAGGCGGGAACCATGTAGCCCAGGGAGGTTCTCACGTAGGGAGGTCCAGCAGGTCCTCCTCGAGGACCGGGCGCGCGCCGCCCTCCCCGACGACGAGGAGCCGTTGACCGCACTCGCGAAGGGGTCTCCCGCAGCCGGGTACTCGGCGACCCGTTCCAGCCCGGCTCGGGCGAGAGATCATCTCCACTGCTCGTCCGTGATGAACACCTCGTGGCCGCCGGCACGCACGTCCGTGAACTCCGTCAGACTCAGTTTGATGAATATCGAGATCAGCGCTATGTACAGCTCAGTTACCGGTTCCACCATGACGATGATCCCGCCCGGACTGCGCAGCCGGTTCAACCGGGCGAAGACATCATCGATGTTGATCGCGTTGTGCGGGACGTTGGCGCACACGATAACGTCGTACGAGCCCTCCTCGATATCCTGGTGGCCACAATCGGCATTGATATCGAAAATCCCATAGGTCATGAAATCATACTGACGATAATTCTCTTTCGCGCGACGCAGGAAGAATTCGGATACGTCGGTGAATCTGTACTCGGAGACGGTGCCGGGAAGTCGAGGAAGAATGTGCTCGGTCGTCGCTCCCACACCGGCGCCGACCTCGAGGATCCTGGTTGGTCGGTCCCCGCGTGCCTCGATGATGCTCACCAGCGCATCAGACACGGCCGTGTTGATCGAGCCGCTCGCACGATTCCCCCCGTAGATCGCGCGGGCCTTGCCCGTCCCGCCTCCGGGGAACAGTATCTCCACCGGATTCACCTCGCCTCGCACCTGACTCAGCAGGGTATTTGCTGCACGACGTTGATACTCGAATGACTCGGAGCTGTTGCCCACCTGATCATCAAGCGCAGCGAATCGGTTCCATCTCTCCTTCATGCGATAACGCTCGAGGCTGTCCCGGGTGATGCTGAATCCACGGTCGTCGCGCAGCAGGACGCCCTCGGAGACGAGGATGTCAAGCCAGCGGTCCACCAGCCTCCTGAGATCGGGGGCGGGAGCGAGACGGGCAACGATATCGCCGTCGTCACCACCTTGATGGTGGGTGCCCGGCTCAGTGAAGAGCCCGGCCTCGGTGAACGCCGCCAGCAGGGCGGCCAGGGACGCCTCGTTACCGGCCCGCATCCATGCTGCGTAGGTTGCGGCGTCCGGGCCGGCGGGTGAGGCGTTCACGGCCCACTGACGGGTGAGAGCCTCCACCAGCGGACCGGGGTTCCTAGAGGCCTCATGAGCCGCTTCGACGGCCGAGGAGGTCTCCTTCCGGGCGGGCGTCACGAATGCCCTCAGCGCCTTGCGCCCGTTGACGTCCTCGGCGATGACGACGGCCTGCTCCACGTCCTGGTGCCCACGTAGAACGGATTCGATCTCGCCCGTCTCGACCCGGTACCCGTTGATCTTGACCTGGTTGTCCGCCCGGCCGTGGAAGTCGATGACCCCATCGGGACGGTGGCTGCCGATGTCACCGGTGTCGTAGAGACGGCGATTCTGCCGCGCGGAGACGAAGAACTTCTGCTCCGTGGTCTGCGGGTCATTGAGGTACTCCACCGCCAGGCCGTCTCCGGAGATATGGATCCTGCCCTTGACGCCGTCGGGGCACTCGTTGAGGAGCTCGTCGAGCACGTACACCGCCTGACGCGACAGAGGCACTCCGTAGGGGATGTTCTCCTCACCGGTGTGATCGGTCATCACGTGGTAGATCGACCAGATACCCGCCTCGGTGGCGCCTCCCAGGCTGATGAGCTCGGCGCGGGGGAAGACCGGCACGGCGCGCGCCGGCAACGTGCGGGGGATGACGTCGCCCGACAGCAGGACGAACTCCAGGTTCACGTCAGGCGGCAGCTGCCCAGCCCGGCGTTCCTCCAGGAGCATCTCGAACAGGGCGGGCACGGAGTTCCAGGTGTCCACGCCGCCGGCACGGATCAGCTCGATCCACGCGCTCGGGTCCCTGACCTCGGACTCTGTCGGCAGGACGAGGGTCCCTGCGCTTGAGAAGGCCCCGAAGATGTCGTAGACGGACAGGTCGAAGGAGAGGCGGGAGACTCCGAGCACAGTCCTTGGGCGGGAGCGCCCGAAGCGCTCATTGACGTCGGCGATCGTGTTCATCGCGGCGGCATGCGTCATGACAACGCCCTTGGGGGTTCCGGTACTACCGGAGGTGAAGATGATGTGGCGGGCGCGTTGGCCGGCACGGGCGGCAGGGAGCGGACCGGTCCAGGTGGTGGGCTGCAGCTCGTCGACATCGACGACGTGGGTGCACTGTTCCCCGCGCTGTAGCCTGCGTCGGCGATGATCAGCCGCGGGTGGCAGACCGACACCATCCGTTCCTGGCGAGCGGCCGGCTGGTCGTGGTCGATCGGGACGTAGATCGCCCCTCTGGACAGGACGGCGAGCACGGCGGCCACCTGCCAGACGCTCTTGCCCAGGACGATGGCAACCCGATCTCCTTCCCCGATGCCTGACAGCAGCGGGTCCAGGGACCCTGGACGTATCCCGCCAGATGTCGGTACGAGTGGCTCCTGCCACCGTGTACCAGGGCGATGTCGTCAGGGACGGTCCCGGACCTGATCCCAGAAACCGGCGTGCAGCGTCGTGGCGGGCCGCTCGGTGTCCGTTCGCCGTATGCAGGCACGCACGGCCTGCATCCGGCTCCCGAGGCGTACGACGTCGTCGGACTGCCAGACGGACTCGTCATCGGCCAGGCGGTCAAGCGCCTGCGTGAAGCTCTCCACATGTCCTGGAGAATCGCCGGCGGGATGGTGCCCTCCGCACGTCCCAGTTGACGTTGCAGGTGGCACCGTCCTCCAGCGCCTGACAGTCGATCCACACCTGCGGTGTCCGGCTGACGCCGTGAACGAGCTCGACCGCTGCGTCGTCCTGACGCCGTGGTCCGGTTCCCAGCGCACCGGTGAAGACCACGGGGACCACGACGCTCTCGCCCTTCGCCCTGCTCATCTCACGCAAAACCTCCGTCCCGGAGAAGGCTGTGTGAGAGAGCTCCTCGGCCATCTGATGCTGGGTGACCCTGACTCTGTCGATGAAAGGTCCGGGGTGCGCGCGGCTGGCGTGGACGGTGACGTCCGTGAAGTCCCCGACGACGCGCTCGATCCCGGGCACGCGGTCGTCACGGCTCATGGAGGTCACGTTGACGCAGAAGTCCGGTGAGGTCGACCATCGCCGAAGGACGTCGGTGTAAACGGTCAGGAGGACGTTCGACGGTGTCACTGCGTACTTCTTCGCTCGGGTCACCAACGCGGCCCACGACTCGGCGAGCACCTCCAGGTGCGGCGGGTGAAGCGGACGGGACCGTCGACCTCCCCGACGCCACGTTCAATCGGGAGGGACGGCCCGCCCGGAAGGGAGCCGATGGCGTCCAGCCAGTACTGCCTGGCGCTGTCGTACTCCCCCCTCCCGGCTGCGGAAGCACGCCAAGAGATACGGGAGACGACGATGTCTCTGAAGGACGCCTCGGGCAGAGGGGCGAGTGGCCTGCCGGCGTAGAGGGACATGAGCTCATCCACCATGACCTGAACGCTGACGAAGTCGGCGATCGTCATGTCGACGGAGAACTGCACGATGCTGCAGTCATCGAACTGGAGCAGGCGGAACTCATGAAGCGGCCACTCATCCGGGGAGTAGGTCCTGTCCTCCATCTCGCGACGGCAGCTCAGGTAGTCCTCATCCGGGATCTGAGGGTCGTGCCCGCGCAGATCGCGCTCCTTGAGCACAGGTCCCTCCCCGAAGGGGACGACCTGGAGCATGTCCGGCGCCACCACCACCGCCGACAGCAGGTCATGCCGCTGGATCAGGGCGTGCCAGGCGGTCTCCAGACGTGCTCGGTCCAGGCGCGGAGTACGCAGCTCGACGTAGCTGTGGCAACCGGTTCCCCCGAGCTCGTAGCCGGCATGCCGCCCGGTGTTGTAGGCGCGCTGAATATCCGTCATGGGGAACGGCTCGTACCGCGACTCGGCGTCATGCTGGATTGCTCCCACAGATCGCAGATGGGCCAGGATCTCGTGCTTACGCTTCTTCAGAGCAGCGAAGTCCTGCTCGCCCAACACACCTGTGGGCGCCCGGTAACCCAGCTTGTCGCCGTTGTCCCACAGGACGACACCGCGAAGCCGGAGCCCCTCGATCAGTTCCTCAATATCCACAGAAAATCTCCTGACACTCTTGCAACCGTGAACGACGTGCTTGTCACCGTCGCTACCCGCCGGCACCGACGGAGGCGTACTCCATAGAGCCGCGCCAAGGAGAGATGGTCGGGGACATCTGGGATCCCAGCTCCCGTGACGACCCCAGGAGGCCTCCCATCTGAGCCCATACGGAGCAAAGAGCCAACGTGTACTCGGCTTCATGAGCGCGTTCGGTCGGGTGGTTCATCTGACGGAGGGCCTCATCGAGAAACTCCCGGCCACCGCGTCCGGCCACACCAGCTCGAACAGGCTGCGACGCGTCACGTTCGTCTCAACGGCCAGTTCCTCGTGGAGCACCGCCGAGCTCATACGCTCGTCGGCGTCGACATCCAGAACGCCTTGCCCAGTACGAGGGCTGACAATGTTCGGATGCCAGATGATCTTTCCATCCGTCTCAGTGAGCACGAGAGTCCCGGCCGAGGTGAAGACGCTGATTCTGTGACCCGCGTGAGCAAAGTCGTCCGGATTCGAGGGATTCATCCTGTTGACCACGCGAAAACTGACGGGAACATCTCTGAACGAGGCGAGGACGGTTGTGAAAACCTCGGACTCGCCGCCCTGCAGATCAAGGCTCCACGGCGTGAACCCGCCGGTCGTTCTCCCGACGATGTCTATCATGGAGAAAAGAAAATGTATGCTGCACTCGGCCTGAACATGAATGATTCCATACTGGACACGCAGAGCCTCCACCAGCTTGAGGTAGGTCCTGATCGTGGAGCTGTGCCGGTAAAAGCTGTTGATGATGAACGCGCGCCCGCTTCCGGCCGCCTCTCGGTAGCAGCTCACCGCGTCGGACCTGTGAACAGGGTGCTCCATGACCACGTGCTTTCCTGCGGCGAGGAACCGTTGAGCCAAGCGCGTCCCCTCCCCGCCCATGACCCCTGATCGGACCACGACGAAGGACACGTCGTGACCGGGAAGGTCCTCGATATCCGTATACAGGGGCACTCCCTGCCTCCTCGCGAAATCACGAGACTGCTCGCTGCCCCGGAGAGCATGCCGACCAGCTCGTAGCTCAGAGGGCGGAGCCGAAGCCCCGCAACGTAGAGACGACCGAAGGTGGTGCCACATACCACTGCCCGCAACTTACTCACTTGCACTCCCCCGAAGCCCTCAGAACACACTTTCCAGAACCACGCATTTCACAGAACAGCTGACCACGGTCCAGTAAGGACCACCCCCGATCACAGGAAACCGGATTCGATCAGCTCAGACTCGTGGGCACTTGCACCCGCAGTCGTCGCCCCCTCTGCTTCAACGCTGACGCCCATGAGGGCGCAAGGCATCCAGGAGCGGATCCACCTTCATGAGCTCGTAGCCCCACACGACCCCCTGCAGACAGTCCGATTCGAGGCCGCGAACCACCGACTGCGCCAGAAAGGCCGCTGTCAGCTCACTGCTGTCTCGAGAGCGGATGGTCATCGTGCTCCGTTGGAGCCTGCCTCGGAGATATCCGCGCGCTGTCACTTGGATGGCGAACCAGTTCTTCTTGCCTGCATCCAGTCTTGATTTGGCGTCGTCGATCTGAGAGAGCATGCCGATGAGATCGTCTGTATCACCCTCCTGACTGCACGTCATGGCCTTGAGAAGGAGGTGCAACGAGTCTCGATCCGGAATCACCAGGATTCCCGTCAAGGCAGGGATGCCGGAGTCGATCGCCACCTGGCGCAGCTCGTCCGTCACAAAAGGAGAGCGAATACTGTCATCGTCCGCTGGGAAGGTATCAGTGTCCTCCGCCTCCTCCGTCCTCTCAACGTAGGGGTGAGGGCGACCATCCAGCACCATCTGGTTGGGATAGCCATATCCTTCACGCGTACTGAGAATGACGTCGGCGAATCCCGCGACGCCGCCCTGCTCCCTCCCACCACTGCAGACGGTCACCGCGCTGCAGACGTCCAATCGCGAGGCCAGATGTCGCACCAGGAGCCCGCTGAGACCAGGGGTGCAGCCCGCATTGACGATTCTCAAGCCCTGCCCGCGATATCCCTCAAAGAGGTTACCGCCGAAAGGATCGACATAGACCACACTCTCCGGCAGAGCTGCGGCGACTCTGTCTGCGATGAGGTAGGACGGGCCGGCGCAGTTCACCAACGCACGGCACCCACGGGCGAACCTCCGCACACTGTCCGGTTCATGAGCGTCAACGACGACGGCGTCCTCGTCGGAGCCTCTCCTGGTCCGGTTGCCGCAGACCACCTCGTACCCCGAACTGCGCAGGAGGGCGACCAGCACCCGCCCGACAGCACCGTGGGAGCCGATGACCCCGATGCGGTGCCCGCTAGCAGCTTGCGACAAGACGCCTCCCCACAGATCGATAGCCGAGCCACGGAAGCGCACGACGCGACGTCACCTCCGGTGGCTGCGCTCCGCAAAATATACTGTTTCTTTGGTTAGGTATACTTTGCCTTAGTTGCGGTTCCGTGTCAATATCGGTTCCACCCGACTCGGGAACGCATGGGGCGAGCACCTTCAGCCAGAGCGACCCTCTGCTCAGCGCGCGAGGCCGATTCGCTCAACCGTCAGACATGCTGCAATATTCGCTGCAATCACTGGATTTTAGAAGACTGGCACATGTTCTTGATCGCGGCGGCCATCTCTCTTTGCTCACACCCGTCGAACGCGCAGCTCGCCGCTACTTTGATTACATGGTGCCGTAAAAATAGGGACTCATCTCTCGTGTCCAGGGGTGCCGCCGTCATGCAACCGCGAGCCAGGCGATAGCCACCAGCGTCCAGGTGAGCACGACGACTGCCCAGTCGCGCGCTCTCCAGGGCTCGTCGGTCATCTCGGTGCGTCGTCGGTGGGCGCCGAAAGCGCGCGAGTCCATGGACAGGGCGACGCGCTCGGCGTGCTGGATGGCCAGGATCATCAGCGGCAGGATTGATCCGACCCAGCGGACCACAGGGGCCAGCAGCCCCAGCGCCGTCCGATTCCACGCAATGCCCTGGCGGTGCGCAGGAGGACGAAGTCGTCATGGGAAGCGGGTGATGAAGGCGATGGCCGCGGTGCCCGCCGCCCCCAGACGGTAGGGCATATGGAAGGTGGTGGTCAGGGTCCGGATGAGGGCCTCAGGGTCGGTGGAGACGCCGGAGACGAGGATGAGTGCGACGAGCGCACCGATGCCGGTACCTCCTGTCACCGCGTCACCCAGGTCGTAGAGGCGCGCAGCAGTCTCCTGGTGGTGGCTTCCGCTACTGAAGATCCAGATCATGAGCGCGGTGACCGTCCAGGGGCGACCACCGAGGCGATAGTGCGCCGCAGGGAGGCACGCGCGGCGATGACGAGGAGCGAGGAGGTCAGCAGGACGCCCAGGTTGAGGTGATGGTTGCGCAGGGCGAAGATCATCACCATGACGGGCAGGACCGCCAGGAAGAGGTGAAGGGGTTGAGGGAGGTGAACAGGCCTCGCCGCGGCTGGGGCCTGGGCGGGACCGGGGAAGGCAGGGTGATCCGGAAGGCGAGGCATCCGCCTCGACGTCGACTGTCCTGGCTGTCTCACCGGCGTCCTCGGCCGCGGCGACCCTTTGCGTTGGGTCCGGGCCCGTTCTGGTTCGCACCGTCGGCCGCGGCAGGGCGATGATGTGGGTGCAGTGCTCCAGGGCGAGCTCGAGGTCGTGGGTGGCCATGATGACCGTACGCCCCTGGTCGCGCAGCTGGTCGATGAAGTCCATGAGCTCGCAGGGTGTTGTCCCAGTCCTGCCCGTAAGTGGGCTCGTCCAGGACGACGACGTCGCGTTCCTCGCTGACCATGGTGGCCACGGAGAGCCTGCGGGCCTGGCCTCCCGAGAGGGTCAGGGGGTGGTGGTCCCGATGGGCAACGAGGTGGAACTGCTTAAGGAGCTGGTCAACCCTCGCCTGTGAGGTCCCTCCGACGGCGAGCTCGGCCCCGACAGTGGTGGCCACGAACTGGTGCTCGGGGTTCTGGAAGACGTAGCCGACCAGGTGCCGGCCCTTGCCCACCCTCCGGCCACCGACGACCGCCCTGCTCGCGGCGGAGCCAACGAGACCGGCCAGGGCGGACAGGATCGAGGACTTGCCCGCGCCGTTGGGGCCGACCAGCCCCACGAGCTCTCCGCCACCCAGCCGCATCGACACGCATGGAGAGCGCCCCGGCACCTCGAGATCTACCAGCTCGACCCTGGTTCTGGGCTCCGACCGGGCGCGGCCGGCGAGCGCGTCACGGGTATCGATGGCCTCGACCTGCTGCCAGCTCTCAGCGGAGTCCCGCGTCTGCTTCTCCAGGTAGCGCACCTCGACGTCCGCGCACAGATCGGCGAGTCGCGGCACACGGATTCCGGCTTCGGCGCAGGTCAGTGGTACGTCAGGTGCGGAAGAGCTCGCGGGGAGGCCATCCTCGACGTCACGCAGCGCCCGGGGCATCCACACGCCGGCGTCGGTCAGCTCGCTGCGGTGCCCCATGAAGACCTCACGCGGGGTGCCGACGGCGATGATGCCTCCGACGGTATCGAGAGCCAGGACCTGGTCCACGATGGGCAGCACCGGGTCGAGATCGTGGTCGATGACGACGACCGCTGTCCCGGAGGCCGTCAGAGAGGAGACGAGGTCGTAGAACTCCTCACGGCCAGTGGCATCGATGGTGCTGGTCGGCTCATCGAGGACGAGGAGCTGCGGGCGCATGGCCAGAGCGACGGCGACCGCGAGCCGTTGGCGCTGCCCGCCTGAGAGCGTCCAGGGGTCTTCCCAGATGCGCTCGATCAGCCCCACCGCACGCAGGGCGCCCTCGACCCGTGCCGTGATCTCGGTCCGAGGCAGGCACAGGTTCTGCAGGGGGAAGGCGACGTCGTCGTGGACTCTGCGGGTGACGACCGCGGCATCAGGGGCTCTGGCCGACGTAGGCAACGGTCTCGGCCAGGGATTGGACAGAGGCGTCGGCGACCTCCGTGCCGGCCAGGTTCAGGCTGCCGGAGTACTCCGAGGGCAGGCAGTGCGGGATGAGACCGCACAGCGCACGCACCAGTGTGGTCTTGCCGCAGCCCGACGGACCGATGACCGCTGTGACCCGGCCGCGCATGTGGGTGAGGCTCACTGAGTCCAGGACCCAGTTCTCGCGCCCGAGGTAGTGGACACTGAGCCCCTCGATCCTCACCAGCGCCGGTTCTGCTGGCTCGCCAGGCAACTGTTCCACCGCGGGCGCGTCAGACACGGCGAGCGCTGACTCAGGCACGGCCGGTCATGCGGTGGTCGATGCCGACGCCGGCGCGGTTGAGCAATCGGGTCAGGACGATGGTGAGGCCGCCACCGACAAGCGCCGAGACCACAGCGATGATGACGCCGGTGCCCGCGGAAGCGATGCCCGCCGAGGCGCTCATGACAGAGACGTACATGATGCCGTTGAGCAGCCCGAAGGTCGCCGCCGAGATCAGGAAGGACCACCAGGTCCACTTCCGGTAGAGCATGAGGGCGAGGGGTACCTCGACGAAGACTCCGCCGATGAGGGTGCCGACGATGGCGGCAGGACCGGTCGGAGTGGTGAAGACACTCATGATCCCCATAAGAAGGGCCGCGATCATCACGGCGCCGGGGCGGCGCACGACGGTGGCGGGCAGCAGGAAGGGAACGAGCCACAGCCCCATGATCGCGCAGCCCAGGAGCACTGCGTCTCGGGAGGCTCCCGCCGCAGGAGCCAGATAGTTCAGGGGTACCAGGAGGATCATCGAGACGACAGCCAGAGCGGCGATCGTCATGAGGTTGCGGGTTCCCAGGGCGGAGTCGGCCAGGCCCGAGCGCGACGAGGTGCGAATGACGGGTCTTTCCTGCTCAGTCGCCTCTGACGAGCGGCTGGTGGTGCTCATGGTTTCTCCTTGCGTGTTCTCACAGGTCACGGTGAACAGTCCGACGTCGTGCCGGAGCACCGAGGACGCTCCGCATCAGGCGCGCCAGCGCGATGACCGCACATCTACTCCGACGCTACAGTATTTGCAAATCATTATCATTATTGACTTGCACAGAGAATTGCCTCGACTTCAGTCGTGCAACAATGCGGGAGATGGGCCACCCATCCAGCATGACAACTCCGAGCGGAACCCCACCCCCTAGTCGGCTTTAGTGAGGCATACCTAAGTATCTACTCCTTCTCGGAGGTTCCCGCAAGGGCCGAACAGGCGCAGAGCAGCACTGGGGCGCACAGAACTAACCACTGAAAAGCCGGGAAAACCGGCTGGCGGGTTGGCGATGGCGGAGTCCGGCGCGGCGGGTGGAGGAGCCTAGCCTGGGGCCCCCAGGCCTCCGCGTCCCACGAGGTTGATGCGGTGCATCTCCTCAGGGCGCAGGCGCCGCACCTGTTCGGTCAGGGACTGGGCGGCGTCGTTCACCGTCGCCAGGGGGTCGGGCAGGTCGATCGGCGCGGAGGGCGGCGAGTCCAGGCGCAGGCTCTCCCAGGTCACAGAGAAGTCGGCGCCCACCTCCAGGCAGGCCGCGACGAATGCTCCGCGCAGGGCTGCGCGCGTTGCCGGGGGCGTGTGACGGGCGCGCTCGATCTCTGCAGGCTCGCACAGGCGCACCATGGCCCCTGGGCAGCCAGGCGTGGGGCCAGCCCGGTCTCGGCGTTGAGGTCGTGGTAGGCCAGGTCGACCCGCGAGCGCAGCGCGTCCAGCACCTCCCCCGTGAGCTCGGGGTGGCGCTCGCGCTGGGCGCGCATGAGGCGGCGCTTGATGGCCCAGTCGATCTCGGTGTCGATGGAGCTGTCGTCATGGTGGCGCAGCGAGGAGATGACGCGCGGGGCCAGGTCGGTCAGCAGGTGCTCAGCGCCACGGAGGAAGTCCGGCTCCCCGACGTCGTCCAGGTAGGGAGGTGAGGCGTTCCAGGAAGGCCTCCTGAAGGTCGACGGCGCTCAGACGGCGTCCGTCGTCGGTGACGGCGGGGCATCGCCCCAGGGGCTCTCCCCAGCGCGGACAGCGTGGCCAGCGGGTCGGCCAGGACGAGGTCGGTGAAGTCCCACCCGGCCTCGAGGGCGTCCAGGAGCAGAAGGGTCAGGGCGCTGCGCAGTCCCGTCGTCGGCTCAGCTATGGTGGTGTCGGCGCAGGTGACGTGCAGGCGGCGCAGGCGGGCGGCATCGGCGTGGGGCTCGTCGCGGGTGTTGACCAGGGCTCGTTGACCGGTGGTGTCGGCCGAGGCCAGGGCCTTGCAGGTGCGGGGCTCGCGGCGACAGGCCCCAGGAGGCCTCCTCGTCTTCCCGCCTCTGACAGTCCGGGTCACTGCCGGCGGCAGCTGACTCCAGTGGTCTCCCGGAGCCGACCAGCACGGGGCGGGTGGCCAGGAAGGAGGTGAGCACCGCCATGGTGGTTTCACCTCGCCCAGCATCGACGCCCTGAGTCCCGGACGCGTCGTCGAGCAGGTGGCGGGGCACGGAGTAGCTCTCGTGGCAGCCGTAGGTGTGGCCGGCGGAGTCGGTGTTGTTGGCCAGGAGGTGGAAGCGGGCGGGGTCCCCTTCTGGGCGAGGCCCGCGGCGGCGCGCTCCGCCATGTCGGCCAGGATCTCGCGCCCGGCCTGGTCCTGGGCCACGAGGTCTCGCACGCGCACGCACTCGGCGGTGGCGTACTCGGGATGGGCGCCGATGTCGAGGTAGAGGCGCCCACCGTTGGGCAGGAAGAGGTTGGTGCTGCGATATCCGACGGGCCGGTGGCGGAAGATGAGAGCCGCCGCCTGCTCGACGTCCGGCAGGTCCTCCTTCGCCGCTTCCGGCGACCCGGCGGGGGCGCACAGGACGCCGAACTCGGTCTCCAGGCCGGTGACGCGCGGTCCTGGGTCGCTGGCGCTCACTGGCCGCCCTTCTGGACGAAGCCGCGCACGAACTCCTGGGCCTCGACGGCCCAGGACGTCGTCGATCATGTCAGAACCGGTCAGTCCCTGGCCCCAGGGCGGGCGCCGGCCGGCGCGAGGGGTCGGGTCGTCGTCCGGGCGGGGTCGTCCTGCGGCTGCGGGACGGCTGGGCGAACTCACTCATGTCTGCTCTCCTGACGGGGTGGCGGGTGCGGTCGCGGCTCGGTGGTCGGCGCCGGGCGGTCAGGCACTCGCCCGTGAGGCGCGTGAGGGACCTCGACGACGTCGGCGGCGCCCTCGACGGCCGGTGACGCGGTGGCACGGGTGAAGGACAACAGGGTCGGTCAGGGGCAGGCGGCGCTGGTCGCTCTCACCGGTCTCCAGGACCATGGGTGCCAGCCGGCGGCGACCACCCTGTCCGGATAGGCGTTCACGAGCCTACCGCGCAGCCAGGCCGGGTGGTGGCGGGCGGCTCGCTCAGGGCGGCCTCCAGCATCTGGTCGCCGAGCCCGCTCCTGGCGACGACGCCGGCCGGTACCTGCTCGGACAGGCCCCGCCCGGCCGGGGACAGCTCGGACCAGGCCAGGTCGACGGCGTGGAGGACGTCGCGTCCGCGCGCGCCGGGGTGTCGGCGCGCGGTGGCCTCCAGGAGCTGCTGCTTGGCGACCCACTCCAGGTGGCCGGCAGGACCTCGCGACTCTCCCGGCTCGCCGCCGCTGGTGCGCAGAGCCTCGAGCTCGCTCAGTGATGCCTCCCAGAAGGCCAGGATGGCGCCGGTCTCGGCCCCGTCGGTGTCCGTGCCGTCGGCCAGCGCGGCCAGGTTCGGGCGCAGGGGGTCGCCCGCTGGCGCCGGCGCGGGGCGCCCGTGGCCCTCCAGGTGGCTGCGCACCGTCTCGAGGTAGTGCTCCAGGATCTCCAGGGCGCTCAGGCGCCGCCCGTCGGCGAGCTCGAGCGCGCCGCTCAGGCGGATGTCGCGGGAGACGTCCCGGGCCTGGGCCACGGGGTCGGCCGGGCGCAGACGGCGCCAGGAGGCGGGAACGCCGTCGGCCAGGACCTGGAGCACCAGGGAGGTCATGCCGAGCTTGAGCCAGTTCATGGTATCGAAGCAGTTGGCGTCCCCGGCCACCAGGTGGAGGCGCCGCCAGCGCTCGGGATCGGCGTGGGGCTCGTCGCGGGTGTTGACCAGAGGTCGGTTCACCGTCGTGCCCAGGCCCACGACCTTCTCCAGGTAGTCGGCCCTCTGACCGATCTGGAAGTCGGCGTTCTGGGCGACGGCGCCGGTTCCGACCCGGCCTGAGCCCACCAGGAGCGGGCGGACGACGAGCAGCGGCACGAGGGCCTGCACGAGGTCGTCGAAGTCGATCGCGCGGGGCACGAGGTAGTTCTCGTGGGTGCCGTAGGTGGCTCCCTTGCCGTCGACGTTGTTCTTGAACAGGCGGGCCGCCACCCCGCGACGGCGCAGCAGCTCGGCTCCCCTGGCCGCCAGCAGATCCCCGGCCCGGTCGGCCAGGGCGGCCTGCGCAGCCCCGGTGCACTCGGGAGTGGCGTACTCGGGGTGCCCGTGGTCCACGTAGAGGCGCCCACCGGTAGCCAGGCAGGTGGCGGTACCGCGCTGCCAGGCCTCCTCCCTGTGCGGTCAGGCGCGCGACGACGGTGGTGCGCAACCGCCCGGGAACGGGTCCCTCGACGGATGCGGCTCCGGGGATGTCGGTGAGCATGGAGGGGTCAACGGCGCTGCGGTCCACCTCGAAGCCGCGGGCGTCGCGCAGTGGGTACTCACCCGAGTAGTCCCAGCGCACACCCAGGCTGCGCCCCCGCTCGCCCTCGGCCTCCAGGCAGGCGGCCACGACGTCCTCGGGCTCTGCGCCGAGGATCCCGTACTCGGTCTCCAGACCCATGACCGTCACCTCACGGCCGGGGGTCCGCCGGGAGCTCGATCCCACCGTTCTCACTCCTCTCTGGGGCGCTGGAGCACGGTCATGGAGACCACCGGGGCGCCGCGCCGTCCGCTGACGCGGGCCCAGTCGTCGGGGTGGACGGTGGCGGGCAGGCCCTCGTTCTCCATGATCTCCTCGATGACGGCGCAGCGCAGGTGCTCTGCGTCAGACCGCGCTTTCCGCTGGTGACCAGGTCCTTGACCGCCGCCTTCTTGGCCCGGTCGACGATGTTGGCGAGCATGGCGCCGCTGACGAGGTCGGCGACGTGGAGGATCTCGACCTGCCCGTCGGAGTGGGTGAGCTCGACCATCTCGGTGGCGCGGCGGCGGGTGTAGAGGGCCTCGACCACCTGGTCGATGAGCGCGTCCACCGCCCGTGAGGCGCCACCGTGGGCGGTCAGGAGCTCCTCGCTGATCAGCGGGTCCGGCGTCAGGTAGGTCGCCAGGATCTCGGCGGCCCCGCGCCGGTCAGGCCGGCCGATGCGGATCTTGACGTCCAAGCGACCCGGTCGCAGGATCGCCGGGTCGATCATGTCCTCGCGGTTGGTGGCCCCGATGACCACGACGTTGTCGAGCTCGTCGACACCGTCGATCTCAGCGAGCATCTGGGGGACCACGGTGGTCTCCACGTCCGAGGAGCGTCCGGACCCACGGGTGCGGAACAGGGAGTCCATCTCGTCGAAGAAGACGACGACGGGCACGCGGTGGCCGCCTTCTCCCGGGCTCGTGCGAAGATGACGCGGATGCGCCGCTCGGTCTCTCCCACGTACTTGTCCAGCAGCTGAGGCCCCTTGATGTTGAGGAAGTAGGCCTCGCCCCGGTCACCCCCGCTCAGGGAGGCGGCAACCGCCTTGGCGATGAGGGTCTTGCCACAGCCGGGCGGGCCGTAGAGCAGAACACCGCGCGGCGGGGTGAGCCGGTGCTCGCGGTAGAGGTCGGGGTGCAGGAACGGCAGCTCGACGGCGTCGCGGATGAGCTCGATCTGCTCGCCCAGTCCCCCGATGTCCTCGTATCCGACGTCGGGAACCTCCTCCAGGACAGAGCTCCTCGACCTCGGAGCGCACCACAGGGGCGCAGCGCCATGCCGCACGGCCAGGTCGGCCACGAGCGCGTCGCCGACCCGGGGCGGTGGTCGGTCAGGGTCGCCGAGAGGCTGAGAACCTGCTCCTCATCGTGGCGGGCCAGGACCAGGACGGTGGCGTCGTCGTAGGTCTCCTTGACGGTGACGACCTCCCCGAAGCGCGGCGAGGGGCTGGTGGCAGTGATGACGAGGTGCTCGTTGAGGACGACGTCGTCGCCCGGGTGCAGGGAGGAGGCCACGACGGCGGGGCCCACGCCCACCCGGTGGCGCCGCCCGGCGATGGAGACGTCGGCGGTGCGCGCGGTGGCGTCCACGGCCAGGACGGTGGCGTGCGCCAGGGGCGGGAGCTGGAGGGCCTTGACGTCCTCGTGGAGGCCTCCAGCTCCTGACGCGCCTGCCAGGGCGTTGGCCAGGTGGGCGTTCTTGCGGTTGAGCACGCCGGCCTGCTCGGTGAGCTCGCGCAACCGGTCGGTCACGTCACCGACATCTGATGACCTCCGCAGACGGGTTCCTGGAGACGCCCACAACGTCTCCCCTCCTGGGCCCTTGTGCTCTACCGGCTCCTCGTCCATGCGCATCCTCCTTGATTCCGGTCTGCCTGCGGCCCGGAACCGGTCCGGGTCCTCCTCAACCCATAGTGGTACAAGCGTACCAATTCATACTCGTTTCTGTAACCCGGATTCAGACCTGCAATGTGGACGAGCAGCAGACGTCTGCCGACCTCACACCGGGCCGTGTCGAGGGCCTCCGGTCGCCCCTGTGACGAATCGCCCCATGTCTGAGACCCCACGAGCCCCGCCGCTCCCCCGTCATCGTTCAGCCGCCCTGCTGCCCTCCGAGGCTCACAGCCCGCGAGTGCCGGCCAAGGTGTCGACCGACGGCCTGGAGACCACCTGGGGCGAGCACTGGGAGTCCGAGGGACCTACGCCTTCGACCGCAGCGCCGAACGGGCGGAGGTCTTCTCCATCGACACCCCGCCGCCGACGGTCTCCGGCTCCCTGCACGTGGGGCACGTCTTCTCCTACACCCATACCGACACCGTGGCCCGCTTCCAGCGCATGCGCGGCAAGGCGGTGTTCTACCCCATGGGCTGGGACGACAACGGCCTGCCCACCGAGCGCCGCGTCCAGAACTACTTCGGGGTGCGCTGCGACCCCTCCCTGCCCTACGACCCTGACTTCACCCGCCGCACGCCGGCGGCGAGGGCAAGTCGATCAAGGCCCGCGACCAGGTACCGGTCTCGCGTCGCAACTTCGTCGAGCTGTGCGAGCGGCTCACGGTTGAGGACGAGAAGCAGTTCGAGGCCCTGTGGCGCCGGCTCGGCCTGAGCGTGGACTGGTCGCACACCTACCAGACCATCGGTGAGCGGGCCCGCAAGGTGGCCCAGACCGCCTTCCTGCGCAACCTGGAGCGCGGGGAGGCCTACCAGGCGGCGGCGCCGGGCCTGTGGGACGTCACCTTCCAGACGGCGGTGGCCCAGGCCGAGCTGGAGTCGCGCGAGTACCCCGGCTTCTACCACCGCCTGGCCTTCCACATCGCGGATGAGGAGGCCGCCGCCAGGCCGAGGCCGCCGGCGCCCCGGTGGAGAGCGGCGTCGACGTGTGCATCGAGACCACCCGCCCCGAGCTGCTGCCCGCCTGCGTGGCCCTCGTGGCCCACCCCGACGACGAGCGCTACCAGCCGTTGTTCGGCACTACGGTGGCCTCCCCCGTCTTCGGCGTCGAGGTGCCGGTCCTGCCGCACCCGGCCGCGGAGAAGGACAAGGGTGCCGGTATCGCCATGTGCTGCACCTTCGGCGACACCACGGACATCGACTGGTGGCGCGACCTGCAGCTGCCGCTGCGCGTCATCCTGCGCAGGACGGGCCGCATCGAGACCGAGACGCCCGAGTGGATCACCTCGAGGCGGGCCGCGAGATGTACGAGGCCATGGCCGGCAAGACTACATTCTCCGCCCGTGAGGCCGTCGTGGCGCGGTTGGCGCAGACCGGTGAGATGCGCGGTGAGCCCGTCAAGACGGTGCGTCAGACGAACTTCTTCGAGAAGGGCGACAAGCCCCTGGAGATCGTCACCTCCCGCCAGTGGTACATCCGCAACGGCGGCAGGAGTGGACGAACCCGACCCCGGCGCCGACCTGCGCGACGAGCTGCTCGAGCGCGGCCGCCAGCTGGAGTTCCACCCCGACTTCATGCGCGTGCGCTACGAGAACTGGGTGCGCGGCCTCAACAACGACTGGCTGGTCTCGCGCCAGCGCTTCTTCGGCGTCCCCTTCCCGCTGTGGTACAAGGTCGGGGCCGACGGCGAGGTCGACTACGACGCGATCCTGACCCCGGACGAGTCCGAGCTGCCGGTGGACCCCTCCTCCGACGCCCCGGCCGGCTACACCGAGGACCAGCGCGGTAGGCCCGGCGGCTTCGTCGGCGAGCTCGACATCATGGACACCTGGGCCACCTCCTCCCTGTCGCCCCAGCTGGCCTCGGGCTGGCTGACCGATGAGGACCTCTTCGGCCGGGTCTACCCGATGGACCTGCGTCCGCAGGGCCAGGACATCATCCGCACCTGGCTGTTCACCTCGGTGGTGCGCGCGGATCTGGAGTTCGCGTCCCTGCCGTGGAGGAACGCAGGCCTGTCGGGCTGGATCCTGGACTCCGACCACAAGAAGATGTCCAAGTCGAAGGGCAACGTCGTCACCCCCATGGGTTTGCTGGAGCAGTACGGCTCCGACGCCGTGCGCTACTGGGCGAGCTCGGCCCGCCTGGGCCTGGACGCGGCCTTCGAGGAGACGCAGATCAAGATCGGCCGCCGCCTGGCCATCAAGGTCCTCAACGCCTCCAAGTTCGCCCTGTCCATGGGGATCCCCTGGGACGCCGACGAGGCCACCGTGGCCGCGGCCCCCGCCCCCTGCCTGGACGCCTCGGTGGTGAGCGAGCCGATCGACCGCGCGGTCCTGGCCGCGCTGGCCGACGTCGTCGACACCGCCACAGCCGCATTCGAGGAGTTCGGGCACGCCCGGGCCCTGGAGGTCACCGAGTCCTTCTTCTGGACCTTCTGCGACGACTACATCGAGCTGGTCAAGGACCGGGCCAACGACTTCGACGGCTCCCACGACGCCGCGGGGGTCCGCTCGGCGCGGGCAACGCTGGCGATCGCGGTGGACACCTTCGTGCGTCTGCTGGCCCCTTCCCTGCCGCTTTGCCACCGAGGAGGTGTGGAGCTGGTACCGCAGCGGCTCGGTGCACCGGGCCGCCTGGCCAGAATCGACCGGCCTGCGTGAGGCCTCCGCGGGGGCCGACGCCGAGTTGGTCGCCCGCGCCGGGGCCGCCCTGGCGGCGCTGCGCAAAGTGAAGTCGGAGGCCAAGACGAGCCAGAAGACGCCGATCCTCTCGGTGACGCTGACCGTTGCCGCCGACCGGCCCGAGTACGCCGAGGCTATTGAGGCGGTGCGTGCGGACCTGACCGAGGCGGCCAAGGTGACCGGCCCCTTCACCGTGGAGCAGGCCGCCCAGGCCGCGGACTCCGAGTCGGCCGACGGCGCCTCCCCGGTGACGGTGACGGCCGCCGAGCTCGGTGAGGCCCCGGCCAAGAAGAAGTGAGCCGTTGGCAACCGGCCTTGTGACGATCGGTGGCGTCATCCCCGGGCGGGGTGGCGCCACCGAGGAGGCGTATCCCGACGTGCGGGAGTGGGAGCTGGGCACCCCTTACTTCGAGGTGCGCAACATCCACTTCTACGTCAACAAGTGCGGCTTCCACATCGTGGAGTTCTTCAACGAGCACCACCCCGATACCTCCGACCCCAGCATGGACAAGGGAGCTCTCGTTCCGCTTCGTCAAGCGCGTGGAGCGCTCGGAGTAGAGAGCTCCTGCCGGCTCTGGCTAATCGGCAGCGCGCCGTGGACCCGTGGTCAGTGAGCACTGCTGGCATGAGCGTGCGGTGCTCGACCGGTGCCGGCTCTCCCTCAGACGGGTCAGCAGCAGGGGCCCACGGCCTCCCCCATCGCCCTCACGGTCCACACTGAGCTCACTGAAGGCCTCGCCGTGACGGCCGCGGTACTCCGTGACCCCGAGGGTGAGCACGGACAGGTCAGCGGGGATGGACAGCCCGTGGGCCTGCGCCGCGCAGGCGAGCCCCACCAGGGCGGCCGGGTTGTTGGAGATGACCGCAGTGCGCCCGTCCACCAGGCCATCGGCTCCCACGATGTCACCGCCTGCCAGTGCCAGCTCCGGCACCTGACGCACCAGGACGTCCACCGCCAGCGCACCGGCGGCGCGCAGGAGCTCACGGGCCTGGTCCTGGCGCGCGTGGGAGTCGTCGGAGGCGGTCTCCCGCATGAGCGCGACGACGCGCCGGTGCCCGAGCCCGGCCAGGTGATCCACGGCAGCACGAGCCATCTGCCCGAAATCAGTATCCACGCCCAGTGCCCCACCGCTGGATCCCGATGAGCCGATGAGGACGGTGGGGATCCCCTCCTTCAGAAGCATCGCCTCGCGCTCATCACCCTGGGCCACATCCATGAGAATGACGCCGCCCAGGGCACCGGAGCGCACGAGCGATCGCAGCTCGATCAGCGGCGCCGAGGACTTCACGATCGGGATGACGACCTGGATCCCACTGGGCTCCAGGGCCCGGCGCACGCCGTCGACGTAGCCGAGGTCATTGGCATCGATGGTCGAGCGCTGACGGCGGAACAGGACCCCTACGGTGCGCAGCACCGGCGAGGCCAGTGAGCGGGCAGCGGTGTTGGGGTGGTAGTCGAGCTCGCGCACGGCCCGCATGACCCGCTCGCGGGTGCTCGAGCGCATCGAGCGCTGACCGGAGAGAACATAGGTGACGGTCGAGGGCGACACGCCTGCCGCCCTGGCCACGTCAGCGCGGGTCGCCGCCATCGGGTCCTCCAGTGGGCATCTCCAGCCAGCAGGCGCCGTTGGGCGGCAGGACGACGGCTCCCGTCCCGCCCCCGGTCGGCCGGGTACCAGGAGGTGATGAGAAGCTCGCAGGCTCCCTCGATCGTCACCGGATGCTCGGTGGTGTTGAGGGCGACCCCGGTGCGCCCGTTGCGCAGGAGCAGGACCCCGGGATCGGCCTGAAGCCACTCCACCGACCCGAGCCCGAGCCGGCGCTCACGGCGCAGAGCGATGGCCCGACGGTACAGGGTGAGCGTGGAGCCCTCCCGCCCTTCCTGAGCCTCGGGTGAGTACTCGCCCCAGCCCTCGGGCTGGGGCAGCCAGGTGCGGCCGGTGGTGTTGTAGCCGTGCGAGGCCCCGCCCCGCGTCCAGGGCAGGGGACGCGGCAACCGTCACGCCCCTGGCACGAGGTGGTTGGTGCGCTCCCCACAGGGGTCCTGGCGGGCCTCGTCCTCCATGGTGGTGTGCTCGGGCAGTCCCAGTTCCTCGCCCTGGTAGAGGTAGGCGCTGCCGGGCAGCCCCAGCATGAACAGGGTCGCGGCGCGAGCCTGGGCCAGGCCGAGCTCGGCGTCGGGCTGGGGGTCCTTCGGTCCGATCCCGGGATCGGTGTCCATGTCGGCGGGGTAGGCCAGGCGGGAGGCGTGGCGTACGACGTCGTGGTTGGACAGCACCCAGGTGGCCGGAGCCCCGACGGCACCGTACTCGGCCAGGGAGACGTCGATGACGCGGCGCAGCTCAGCGGCGTCCCACCCGGCGACCAGGAAGGGGAAGTTGAAGGCCTGACTCATCTCGTCGGCGCGCACGTACAGGGCGGCATCCGCCTCGGTGGGCACCCAGGCCTCGGCGACCATGAGGATGTCCGTGCCGACCTCGTCCAGAACGCGGCGCCACTCGCGGTAGATGTCGTGAACCCCGGGCTGGTTGAAGGCGGGGCCGACGTCGGGCAGCTTCTCGCGGTCGGCCGCGCCGCCCTCACCCTGCGATGCGATGACGTTCCAGCGGTCCGGGCCGAGGTCGTCGTCGGGCAGTCCCTCGGCCTTGACCAGTCCGTGGGCGACGTCGACGCGGAACCCGTCGACGCCGCGCTCCACCCAGAAGCGCAGGAAGGTGCGGAAGTGCTCGTGGACGTCCTCGTTGGACCAGTTGAAGTCGGGCTGCTCGGCGGCGAAGAGGTGGAGGTAGTACCAGTCTCGGTCCTCGCTGCGGCCGGTGAGCGGCTCGACCGGCTGCCAGGCGGGGCCGCCGAACAGCGAGCCCCAGTTGTTCGGGGCGCCGTCGTCGCGGTGGCGGAAGATGTAACGGTCGCGCTCGGAGGAACCGGGCGCCGCCTCCAGGGCGGCCCGGAACCACTCGTGCTGGTCGGAGGAGTGGTTGGGGACCATGTCGATGACCACGCGGATGCCGGCCTCGTGGAGGTCGGCGATGAGGGCATCGAGGTCCTCCAGGGACCCGTACTCGGGTGCCAGGTCGAAGTAGTCGGAGACGTCGTAGCCGGCGTCGACCTGGGGCGAGGGGTAGAACGGCGAGAGCCACACGGCGTCGACGCCGAGCGCGGCCAGGTGATCGACGTGCTCCCGGATCCCCCGGATGTCGCCGATCCGTCGCCGTTGGCGTCGGCGAAGGAACGCGGGGTAGATCTGGTAGATGACCGCGTCGCGCCACCAGGCGTCAGTGTCTGCGCGTGGTGCGAGGCTCTGGGAGAGGCAGTCGTCGGTCGAGGTCATGGTCAGATCCTGGTCGGGCCGCGGCGCTGCGGCAGGGGGTGAGAGAGCTGAGGAGACTCAGACGCGCCCCTGCGGGGTCGAGCGTGCGTGCCGCCGCCCCGCGAGAGACGCTGCTGAGAGACGCTGCGACGTGCGAGCCCCTAGAGCGGTTCGGGCTCAGGCGGTGTCGTCGTCATTGCTTGAGGCCACCGGCGGCCAGACCCGCCACGATCCGACGCTGGAAGAAGAGCACCATGAGAACCAGCGGCAGCGTCATGATGACGCCGGCGGCCATCTGGGACCCGAAGGGCGTGTTGAACTGGGAGTCCCCGGTGAACTTCGACAGCAGCACTGTGGCCGGCTGCATGGAGGGGTTGACGATCATCGTGACGGCCACGAGGAACTCGTTCCAGGCGCCGATGAAGATGATGATGGCGGTGGTGAAGATGCCCGGTGCGGCCAGCGGGAGGATGACCTTGCGGAAGGCTTGACCGGGGGTGCATCCATCGACCATGGCGGACTGCTCGAGCTCCTGGGGCATCTGCCGGAAGAAGCTCGTCAGGTTCCACACGGCCAAGGGCAGGGAGAAGGACAAGTCCGGGACAATCATCGCCTGGTAGGTGTCCGTCCAGCCCCAGGCGGCGAAGTTCTTCAGCAGGGGCACAATGATGGCCACGAGCGGGAACATCGAGGTGGCGATGATGAGGAGCATCAGCAGGCCCTTGCCCCGGAAGTCGAGGCGCGCCAGGGCGTAGGCGGTGAAGGTCGCCACAGCTAGTGCCACGATCGTCACGACGATGGAGACGATGAGGGAGTTGATGAGACCGTTGGCGAAGTCGTTCTTCGAGGAGAAGACCGCCTTGTAGTTCTCGAAGGAGACATGCCGCGGCCACCAGCTGTTCTCGAAGATCTCGCTGTCGGGGCGCAGCGATGAGACCAGCATCCAGTAGAAGGGCGCCAGGCAGTATATGACGATGAGGACGATACCGGCGTAGGAGAAGAGGCTTCCCAGTCCCTCTTGGTCTTGCGGACCGGGTGCAGCGGTGGAGGTGCTCATGCCTGCTGGCTCCTTTCAGTAGCCGTCTGGGAGGCCGGGGTCGAGGAGCCGGAGCGCTTGAAGAAGGCGCTGACCGGCAGCTTGCGCTCATTGCGCTTGCGCCGAGCCTCGTCGTTACCGCTGAGGTCGGTGTTGGTGATCTTCAGGAAGGCGATGGCGAAGACGAAGACGTAGAGGAACAGGATGAGGGCGTATGCCGCCGCGCTGCCGTAGCGCGGAGTTGGAGCTCTCGTCCTGGACCAGCATGGAGAGGGTCTCACGCTGCTCTTCCTAGGGACCGATGAGGATATAGGGCAGGTCGAACATGCGCAGGGCGTCCAGGGCCCGGAAGACCACAGCCACACGAGCGCAGGCTTGACCAGCGGCAGGGTGATGGAGGTGAAACGCTTCCAGGCGCTCGCACCGTCGATCTTGGCAGCCTCATAGACCTCGTCGGGGATGAGCTGGAGCCCAGCCAGGGTGAGCAACCCGATGTAAGGGGCCGTCTTCCACACGTCGGCGATGATGATGGCCATCTTGGCGCTCAGGTCCCCCGAGGCCCACATGACGTGCTGGCCCAGGATCGCGTTGGCGACACCGTTCTGGTTGAAGATCCAGCCCCACAGGATGGCGGAAACGGCGGTGGGGATCGCCCAGGGAACGAGGATGGAGGCACGCACGATGCCGCGCCCCTTCATCGCCTTGTGCATGATGAGCGCCATGGCCACGCCCAGGACGGTCTCCAGGACCACGGTGACCACGCCGAAGAGGGTGGTGTTGTAGAAAGCCACCCAGAACCGTTCGCCTGCACTGGAGAAGATGTCGGTGTAGTTCTTCAGGCCCACGAAGGGCTCAGTGGTGGAGAAGAAACCGTCATCCTCCAGCCGAGGCCGCCCGAAGAGCGACTGGTAGAGGGACTGGGCGATGGGGAATAAGAATGACGATAGTCAGCACCAGCACCGTGGGTGAGATGAGCAACCAGGCCAGACGGGCCTGGGCCTTGGAGCTCTTGGACTGGTGATTGACGACTTGTTCGGAGTGCGTCGTTGTACTCATGACTGTCCTTTGACCGTCCTTATTGACTGTCCTAGCTGACATGACCGGTTTGTCTCAGGGGCGCCACTCGCGGCGGCGGCCGTTGCCGTGGCCTTACCCCTCCAGCTTCTTCAGGTCGTTGCTCAGGCTGGCGATGACGTCCTTGGCCGCCTTACTCCCCGGCTGCTGGATCGCGGGGTAGGTGTTGTCCTGGATCTTCGCGGTGACGTCGCCGTAGTAGACGGCCTGAGGACGGCTCTTGGCGTTCTCAAGACTCTTCCTGAGGATCGGCAGGTAGGGGAACTTCTGCAGCAGATCGGCGTCCTCGTAGAGCGACCCGAGGATCGGTGCGAGTGTCTGAGTTTCCAGTTGATAGCGTTCGGAGTCCTCGCTGATCCACCACTTGACGAACTTCAAGGCGGTGGCCTTGTTCTTCGATCCCTTGGTAATGGCGCAGTTGTGCCCGCCCAGGGTCGGCACGAAGTCCTTGCCGTCGATACTCGGAAGGGCGGCGACGTCAAACTTCTCCGTCCCTAATGACCTCTAGTTGTTGGCGTACTGGTAGGGCCACTGACGGTAGAAGAGAAGGTTGCCCGCCTCAAAGGCATTGCGGCCGTCCTCCTCCTTCCACTCCAGGGACTCCTTGGGGATGTAGTTCTGGGAGAAGCCGTCGATGAGCCACTGCAAACCGGTGACCGATTCGGCGGAGTCGACGATCACTTGGTTGTCCGAGTCGTAGAAGCCCCCGCCGGCAGTGTGGATGAACTCCGAGGCGCAGCAGGTCAGGCCCTCGTACTTGGCGAACTGACCTCCGAAGCCGCCGATGTTCTCGTGACCGGGCAGGGCCCGCACCGCGTCGATGGCGGCCTTGACCTCGTCCCAGGTCGTGGGAACCGCGACGCCGGCCTCAGCCAGGAAGTCCTTGCGGTAGAACATCACCGGAGCATCCGTGTGGAACGGAACGGCGAAGAACTTGTCCTTATAGACGCCCGTCTGCCAGACGGGCTCAAGGATGTCGTCGTTCTTGAGTTCGTCCTCAGGCAGCTCGACCACCCACCGGTTGGCGGCAAACTCGGAGACCCAGACGTTGTCCAGGGAGACGACGTCGTAGGCGTTGGAGTTGATCCTGGCGGCATTGACCAATGCCGTGCGCTGCTGGTCGGCCTCCGCGGAGAGCTCGATGAGCTTGACCTCCTCGCCGGGGTTGGTCTTGTTCCACTCATCGATCCTGGCCTGCACCTTGCCGGCGGAGTTGTCCTTGCCCTGGACCCAGGTGATCGGTCCGGTGCCTTCAAAGGTGACGGGGCCGTCGTCGTTCCGCTGGAGGTGGAGCAGGCCGCCATTGAGGCCAGCGCCGCCGCCAGGGCAGAGCCCTGGATGAACTGACGACGGGGTAGGGGTGTCATGCGTGTTTCCTCCTTGAAACTGTTCCGGAGCCCACCGGCTCCGTTCCGGAAGGACCCACAGTGTCGACGCGCGTCGACTTGGGCATGAGACTCACGTTACACATATGTGACCAGCCGGTCAATCCGTTTCATCTTCGTTCCTCCGACGCTTGAGAGGAACTCTCGATCCCGAAGCACCCCCTGGACGTCACCGCCCCACGATCCCCGCGAGGCCGTCAGGGCCTCGCCTGTGAAAAACCTCCACAGCCGCCCCTCCTTCTCTCACCTCAACGAAAGCGCCGCCTCGTCAACCGGCCTGACACAATGAGCACGTGAGCTCTCGTGCCCCTTCGTCCCACGGCAACAGCACCAGGTCGCCGCGATACCCCGGCCACATGACCGGCGGGGTCTCCGGCACCGAGATCCCCTTCCAGCCCGAGGCCCACTGGTCGGTTCCGTGGCTGCTCGCCGATCGCATCGCTCGCAGCGGCGACAAGCCGCTCGTAGCACGAAAGTCCTCGGTATCGGGTGACTGGCAGGAGGTCTCGGCCCGCACCTTCGGTGAGGAGGTGGCCCATGTGGCCGCCGGCCTCATCGGCATGGGGCTGGAAGCGGGCAGCGCCGTCGGCATCATGGCGCACACCTCCTACGACTGGTTCCTACTGGACATGGCCATCGCCCAAGCGGGCCTGATCTCGGTCCCCATCTACGAGACGAGCTCGGCCGAGCAGATCGAGTGGATCGTCTCCGACTCCGACGTGTGCCTGGTCATCACCGAGAGCGGTACCCTGGCCGAGCTCGTGCGCGGCGCCGTCGCCGGCATCGGGCACCCGGTCGAGGTCCTCGCCCTGGACTCCGACGCCGTCACCACCATCGTCCAGGCCGGCTCGGGCGTCAGCCCCTCGCAGGTGGACCAGCGTTCCAACGCCCTCACGGTCGACGACGTCTACTCCATAATCTACACCTCCGGCACGACCGGCCGCCCCAAGGGCGTCGAGCTCACCCACCGCAACGCCGTCGGTATTCCCTACCACGGGGTGCGTTACCTGCCCGGCGTCCTGTGGGGCGGTCACGTACGTCTCCTGCTGTTCCTGCCGCTGGCCCACGTCTACGCCCGCTGTCTCCAGCTGCTGTCCCTGGCCGGCGAGGGTGTGCTGGGGCACACCCCCGACGTCAAGACGCTCCTACCGGACCCTGCAGTCCTTCGCCCCTCCTACGTCCTGGCAGTCCCGCGCGTCCTGGAGAAGATCTACAACGCCGCGGACGCCAAGGCCGGCAGCGAGCCAGGCTCAAGCTGTTCCGCTGGGCGGCCAAGGTCGCCATCTCCTACTCCCGCGCCCTGGACACCCCTCACGGTCCCTCCCGCGCCCTGCGGCGGGCCCACACACTCGCCGACCGTCTGGTCTTCCGCAGGATCCGCGCCCTCATGGGCCCCAATGCCCGTTTCATCATCTCCGGCGGCGGACCGCTGGGGCAGCGTCTGGGCCACTTCTACCGCGGACTGGGACTGGTCATCCTGGAGGGTTACGGCCTGACCGAGACGATCGGGCCCGGTCAGCGTCAACACCGACTGGCTCAACAAGATCGGCACCGTCGGCCCGCCCGTGTGCGGCAACGAGATCCGCATCGGTGAGGACGACGAGATCCAGGTGCGGGGTCTGGGTATGTTCTCCACCTACCACAACAACCCCGAGGCCACCGCCGAGTCCTTCACGGCAGACGGCTGGTTCCGCACCGGCGACATCGGCGCCCTCGACGAGGACGGCTACCTGCGTATCACCGGGCGCAAGAAGGAGCTCATCGTCACCGCCGGCGGCAAGAACGTCGCCCCCACCCAGCTCGAGGACCGGCTGCGCGCCACCCGCTCATCAGCCAGGTGCTCGTCATCGGGGACGGGGAGCCCTTCATCTCCCGCGCTCATCACGCTGGACAGGAGATGCTCCCCAGTGGCTGCGCAACCACGGGCTGCCGGCGATGGACGTGATCGAGGCCTCCACCCACCCGCAGGTGCTCGCCGCCCTGGACCGGGCCGTGGCGCGTACGAACCGCGCGGTCTCCCGGGCCGAGTCGATCCGCGCCTTCAGGGTGCTGGCCACCGACTTCACCGAGGGCCAACGGACTGCTCACGCCCTCGCTGAAGGTCAAGCGCGGTCCCGGTGATGGAGGCCCACGCCGACGTCATCGCAGACATCTACAGCTCCACGCGCAAGGGTCCGCAGGGAGTAGGCGTCATCAGCACTGCCCTCAGGCGGGCATACTTGCCACCATGACCGACGCCTCCACCTTCCCGGCCGACGACGCCTCCTCCACCCCGTCCGGGGAGCACGCCACTGAGCTCCTGGTCCCGGTTCACGACGGGCATGACAACGCCCTGGGCGCTGGCCGAGCGCGTTCGCCGCAATCCCGACGGCGGGCTCATCGCCCTGCAAGTCCCCGCTGGGGCGGCGCTGGCGGGAGATGAGCGCCAGCGCCTTCCGCACCCAGGTACGTGAGGTGGCTGCGGGGCCTGGTGGCCAGGGGGCTCCAGCCCGGGCGACGCTATCGGCATCATGTCGCACACCTCGTACGAGTGGACGCTGCTGGACTTCGCCGCCTGGGAGGCGGGCCTGGTGGTGGTTCCCGTCTACGAGACGTCCTCGGCCGAGCAGGCCCAGTGGATCCTCACCGATGCCGGGGTGAGGCTCATCGTCGTGGAGAACGAAGCCATGGCCTCCATGATCGGAGCGCTGACTACCACGGTCCCTGAGCTGTCGGGCTTGCAGGTCCTGTGCGTGGAGCGTGAGGACGTCCTGGGTCTCATCGAGGCCGGCCGCTACGTGGAGGACGCCGAGCTCGATCGGCGCAGTGCGGCCCTGACCTCGCAGTCCCTGGCGACGATCGTCTATACCTCGGGCACCACGGGCCGTCCCAAGGGCGTCGAGCTCAGTCACGGCAACCTGGTGCATCTGTGCGTCAACGTCTGCCCGCACGTGCCGGAGGTCCTGGGCGGGTCCGAGGTTCGCTTCCTGCTGTTCCTGCCACTGGCCCATGTGCTCGGCCGATTCGTGGAGATCGCGATCGTGTGCTCCCACTCGGGTGTGCTGGGGCACGTGCCCGACGTGCGCAACCTCGTGACGGATCTGGGCTCCTTCCGGCCCACCGCGGTTCTGGCGGTGCCGCGCGTCTTCGAGAAGATCTACAACGCCGCCGACGCCAAGGCGACCGGAGCCAGGCAGAAGGTCTTCCGTCTGGCCGCCAAGACCGCGATCGCCTACTCGCGGGCCCTGGACACCCCCGAGGGGCCCTCACGCAGGCTGAAGGCGCAGCGTGCCGCCTTCGACCGCCTCGTCTTCTCCACCCTGCGCTCCGTCCTGGGCGGGCGGGTCAGCCACGTCGTGTCCGGCGGCGGGCCTCTGGGTGAGCGCCTGGGGCACTTCTACCGTGGCGCCGGGGTCACCGTCCTGGAGGGCTACGGCCTGACCGAGACCATGGGGCCGTGCTCCGTCAATCTGCCCGGCGCCACCCGGATCGGCACCGTCGGCACACCGCTCCCCGGCTGTGCGGTCAGGCTGGGTGAGGATGGGGAGATCCTGGTGCGGGGTATCGGCACCTTCACCGGGTACCACAACGACCTCGAGGCCACCGCCGAGGCCTTCACCGACGACGGGTGGCTGCGTACCGGTGATATCGGCTCCTTCGAGGGCGCCGAGGGGTTCTTGCGGATCACCGGGCGCAAGAAGGAACTCATTGTGACCGCCGGTGGCAAGAACGTCGCCCCGGCGCCGCTGGAGGACCGGCTGCGGGGGCACCCGCTGGTCAGCCAGGTGCTCGTGGTCGGGTGATAACCGGCCCTGCGTCGGGGCGCTCGTCACCCTGGATGCCGAGATGCTGCCGCTGTGGCTGTCCTCCCACGGGCTGGAGGAGATGACCGTCGTCGACGCCGCCAAGGACCCACGGGTGCGCGCAGCGCTGGAGCGGGCGGTGGCACGGACCAATGAGGCGGTCTCGCGGGCGGAGTCGATCCGCACCTTCGAGGTGCTGCCCACGGACTTCACGGTGGCCAACGGTCTGCTCACGCCCTCGCTCAAGGTGCGCCGCGCCGAGGCGGAGAAGCGCTTCGCGGCGGAGATCGAGGCTCTTTACACGCGCACTCCACTTGTCCCCAGCGCCGCCGTGGCGCCATCGCAGGACTGAGAAGGACCGAAGGCGGGGGCGGACGACCCCTGGTTGCTGCGCAGGGCCGCCCGTCGGCTCCGGCAACCCGGACTGTCGTGTCTCCTCACGTCTGAGGCGTGTGAGTGCCATGGTTTCTGAGGCGCGGGCAGGACGGGCTGTCCGTGGGGCGCAAGACTTGACCGCGCTCGATTTCACTGCCGGGGCGCCGGCAGGTCGGAGCCTGTTCAGGCCGGCTACTGCACGAGGGTGGGAATGTACTGGCCAGGGGCTATCCGTACTGCACGAGACCCCGAACCCCGTGGAGTACACCCATCTATCGGTCAGTAGCACCCAGACCTCATGCAGTACACGCCGAGTACCACCACAGCGACCAAGCGCACCTTCGGCGACGCGATCAAACGATCCCGGCGCCCGGGGCAACGCACCCCACCGGTGTCTCAGAGGTCATGACACCCGAAACCCTCAGAAGCCGTGAGACAACACACCTGGCGGCCCGGACTGGCTGGCGCGCTCGAGCCTCGTGGTCGTCGCGGATCTCCTCGTGGTGCTGGATGACCTCGGCGACGATGAAGGCGAAGAACTTCTCGGCGAAGACCGGGTCGAGGCCAGATTCCTCGGCCAGCGCTCGCAGGCGCTACCTGCTGCGCGCTCGCGCCCGGGGATCGGCTGGCGGCAGGTCCAGCTCGAGCTTTGAGCAGGCCCCACCTGCTGGGTGCAGCGGAAGCGCTCAGCCAGAGAGATGGACGAGGGCGGCGTCGAGGTTGTCGATGGTGGCGCGATAGACGGCCAGCTGCGGGGACGCCATCACGGCCCTCGCTCATGCGGTCCGGCTCCGCTCCCCGCCTTGGCCGTCGACCGGAGCGTGCCCGAACCCGCCTGGTAGCGGGGCTTCCCGGTTCCCCGCACGGCGTCGGCGTCGACGACGACGCGTCCCGACCTCAGGCAGGGAGGGACCTCGAACATGGCTTGGCCCAGGACCTCCTCGACGATGGAGGTCAGTCCGCGAGCGCCGGTCTTGCGCTCCAGGGCGAGGGAGGCGACCGCCTCGATGGCGGGATCGGTCAGCTCGAGCTCGACGCCGTCGAGACTGAAGAGGTACTGGTACTGGGAGACCAGCGCGTTCTTGGGCTCGGTCATGACGCGCACGAGCTCGCGCACTCCCAGGTCCTGAACGGTGGCGATGACGGGCAGACGACCGATGAACTCGGGGATGAGACCGAATTTGTGAAGGTCCTCGGGACGCACCGGCGAGGTGAAGACATCCTGCGAGCCCGTGCACCGGGTCAGCTGCGCACCCGAAGCCCACTATCTGGGCGCCGGACTCCTTGCGCTGTCGCTGGCGCACGATCTCCTCGATTCCGGCGAAGGCTCCGGCCGCGATGAAGAGGATATTGGTGGTGTCGATCTCCAGGAACTCCTGGTGGGGGTGCTTGCGCCCACCGCCGGGAGGCACGGAGGCCGTGGTGCCCTCGATGATCTTGAGCAGCGCCTGCTGCACGCCCTCACCCGAGACGTCGCGGGTGATGGAGGGGTTCTCCGCCTTGCGACCGATCTTGTCGATCTCGTCGATGTAGATGATGCCCTTCTCGGCGCGCTTGACATCGCCGTCGGCGGCCTGGATGAGCTTGAGGAGGATGTTCTCCACGTCCTCACCCACGTAGCCGGCCTCTGTCAGCGCGGTGGCGTCGACGATGGCGAAGGGGACGTCGAGGAGGCGGGCCAGAGTCCTAGCCAGGTGGGTCTTGCCGGTTCCAGTGGGCCCCAGCAGGAGGATGTTGGACTTACCCAGCTCCAGGCCGTCACCCTCGGCCACGGAGCGCTCCTTGACCTGGACGCGCTTGTAGTGGTTGTAGACCGCCACGCTCATGGCCCGTTTGGCGGCCTCCTGCCCGATGACGTACTGGTTGAGGAAGTCGAAGATCTCCTGGGGCTTGGGCAGCTCAAGGGGAACGCCGGCACCGGACTCGCCCAGCTCCTCATCAACGATCTCGTTGCACAGCTCGATGCACTCGTCGCAGATGTAGACACCGGGCCCGGCGATGAGCTTCTTGACCTGCTTCTGGCTCTTGCCGCAGAAGGAGCACTTCAGCAGATCCACACTCTCAGCGTTACGTGCCACGGTTTCCTCCAGATTCGTCATCGGTCCCCGCGCCCGGGCGACCCTGCGCCAGCCTACGGGCTGAGCCGGCAGGTGCGCCGAGGACATGGCGGCGTGTCCAGTCCGCAATATGCCATCGTTGGGCACCGTGCTGCCAGCGTTTGCGCTCCCATTCTCACCGCTGCACGGTGCGGTGCTCCCCGTCACCGGAGAGCGCAGCAGCGCAGCACCGCATCAAGGGCTACGAGCAGCCCTCAGGAGGAGTGCGGAGAGGCCGGGGTCTTGCGGGAGGTGAGCACCTGGTCCACGATGCCGTACTCCTTGGCGGCTGCGGCCGTGAGGATCTTGTCGCGCTCGAGATCGGCGTGGATCTTCTCGCGGTCCTGACCCGTGTGCGCAGCCAGGGTGTCCTCGAGCCAGGAGCGCATGCGGTCGATCTCGTCGGCCACGATCTCGATGTCGCTGGCCTGCCCCTGCATGCCCTCCATGGCGGGCTGGTGGATGAGGACGCGCGCGTTGGGCAGGGCCAGGCGCTTGCCCGGGCTGCCGGCCGCCAACAGCACCGCGGCGGCAGAGGCGGCCTGCCCCAGGCAGACGGTCTGCACCTGCGGCTTGATGTACTGCATGGTGTCGTAGATGGCCGTCAGTGCCGTGAAGGATCCACCGGGGCTGTTGATGTACATGGTGATGAGGCCGTCGGAGTCCTGGGACTCCAGGACCAGCAGCTGGGCCATGATGTCGTCGGCCGAGGCGTCGTCGACCTGAACGCCCATGAAGACGATGCGGTCCTCGAAGAGCTTGGCGTAGGGGTCCTGGCGCTTGAAGCCGTAGGCGGTGCGCTCCTCGAACTGGGGCAGCACGTAGCGGGCCTGCGGCAAGGCACCGGCCTGGCGGGCGACGGCCTCGAAGTAGGGACGGGTCGAGGACATGTCAGTTGTCTCCGTTCTGCTTGCCGATCTCCCGGCTGGAGCGCACGATGTGGTCGACGAAGCCGTACTCGAGGGCCTCCTGGGCCGAGAACCAGTGGTCCCGGTCGGAGTCGGCGATGATCTCCTCCACCGTGTGGCCGGTGTTGGCCGCCGTGATCTCCGCCAGCTCTTGCTTCATCTTGATGATGAGGTCGGCATTGATGCGGATGTCGGTGGCGGAGCCCCCCGCACCGCCGGAGGGCTGGTGCATGAGCACGCGAGCGTGCGGGGTGAGGTACCGCTTGCCCTTGGCGCCGGCCGACAGCAGGTGCTGCCCCATGGAGGCGGCCAGCCCCGTGGCCACCGTGGCGACGTCGGGCTGGACGTACTCCATGGTGTCGTAGATGGCCATACCGGCGGTCACCGAGCCGCCGGGGCTGTTGATGTGAGGTAGATGTCCCGCTCGGGGATCCTCGGCGGCCAGCAGCAGCATCTGGGCGCAGATGGCGTTGGCGTTGTCGTCACGCACCTCGGAGCCGAGCCAGATGATGCGCTCCTTGAGGAGGCGGTTGTAGATGGAGTCGGTCAGCCCCAAGCCTGCACCGTTGGCGTCGGCTGCCTGGGGCGGGGCGACCGCGGCGGGTGTATAGAGCTCGCTCACGTCAGTCCTCTCATGGTCGGTGTAGCCAACGCTAACGCGATGCCCCCATGTCACTCATGCCCGCCATCGACGCCCTTTTTCGCCCACGGCGCAGGTGCAGCCCCTGAAGGCAGTGCAGGCCACAGCGGACGCACGCCCCAGCGCCGCCGCCTCGTCGTCAGCCCTCATCACCGACCTCGTCACCAGCCTCATCACAGCACCATCACGTCACTCGCAGTAGCCAGGCGCCCACGACTCGTATGTGCCTCACCACACATCTTGTTACGACAAACAAATACGATATGGTTCCATCACGTATTTATGTCGATCTTCTCAGCCCACCCCGTGGTGCGCGTTCCAAGGAGGAGCCCCTTGAGCAGGAACCGGTCCCAGAGCCCGACTGCACCTTTCTCCTCCGAGCCATCCTCGCTCAACACTCCGCCCTCAGCAAACGCGGGACCCGTCAGGGCCCCGAGGCCTCCCGTATGCAGGGCCACTGGCTGCTGGCCAGGCTCGGCAAGAGAGTCCTACGCCCGGGCGGCATCGGCCTGACCCGGCGCCTGCTGGAGGCCGCCGGACCGACGTCGACCGACCGCGTCATCGAGCTGGGCCCCGGAGTCGGACGGACCGCTGAGATCCTCCTGGCCGCCCGGCCCGCCTCCTACAAGGGCGTGGACCCCAGTCCCGAGGGGCGCGAGCAGGTCGCGGACATCCTTGCCGCCCACTCCCGGCAGACCGACACCGAGTACGTCGTGGCCGACGCGGCCAGCACCGGCCTGCCCGACGTCAGTGCGGACCTCGTCGTGGGCGAGGCGATGCTGACGATCCAGTCCGACGACCACAAACGGGAGATCATCGCGGAGGCGGCCCGGATCCTGGCTCCCGGCGGCCGCTACGCGATCCACGAGCTGGCCCTGCGCGCAGACCGCTCCCCCGAAGAGCTCGAGGAGATCCGCAGAAGCATCTCCCGCACGATCAAGGTCGGGGCGCGTCCGCTGACGGCGCCGGCCTGGGAGGCGCTGCTGCGGGAGGCCGGGCTCGAGGTGACCTGGACCGGCACCGCGTCCATGAGCCTGCTCGAGCCCTCCCGCATCATCGAGGACGAGGGCGTCCTGGGCGCCCTGCGCTTCTGGCGCAACATGCGCCGCACCCCAGGAGCCCGGGACCGGGTCAACGCCATGCGGCAGAGCTTCCGCCTTCAGGGCGAGGCCCTCAGCGCGATCGGCATGGTGGCGCGCAAACCCGAGTCCCCCGCTCCGAAGGAGGCGACGGAGCAGGCGGCCAACGCCACAGAAGGGGCCGAGGACACCATAGTCACCGAGGACGCAAGAGACGTCTCTGACCACTCTGACCACGTGGCCCCGGCATCATGACGGACGTCGCGAGAAGCACCTCGGCCCGTGCGGGTGGGGCCGCGCACCCGCAGCAGGACCGCGGCGAGCTCCGGCTGGAGCACGTGACGATGATCCGCCGGGGCCTGACCCTGGTGGAGGACCTGTCCGTGACAGTCGCTCCCGGACAGACCCTCGCGGTCACCGGAGCCTCCGGCGCCGGAAAAGACGACGCTGCTGCGGGCGATCTCGGGGCTGTCGGACACCGACGCCGGCACCATCCTGCGCCCCGAGGGGGGCCTGTCCCAGGTGTTTCAGGAACCGCGGCTCATGCCCTGGTACTCGGCCCACCGCAACATCTCCCTGGTGGTGGGCGGTCCGACGCCGGACCTGACGGCCGTCCAGTGGCTGGAGCGCATGGGGCTCGCCTCGGCCGGTCACCTCCCGCCGGCCCGTCTCTCGGGCGGCATGCGGCAACGGGTCTCCATCGCCCGGGCACTGTCAACCGACCCGAGCCTGCTTCTGGTGGACGAGCCCTTCTCCGCCCTGGATCGCCCCCTGGCCAAGGCGCTGAGGGCCGATCTCATCGCACTGCTCGCCGACCAGGACGTCATCACCGTCTGGGTCACGCACGACCCCGACGAGGCCGAGGAGGTCTCACACCTTCACCTCCACCTCGACGGCCCGCCGGGCACCTGGCGGCTACTCGCCTGAAGTCCACAGCACTGACGGCTACCCCACCTCCTGAGCCTCCTACGCGCCCACACCCTCCCACCCCACCCTACAGCCCCTACTCGCACACTCCAGCGACGAAGGACAACGAGCACCACAATGAGCATCCACACGTACTCGCCCGCAGACACCCTACGCACGCAGGCGGCCCCGATCAGGCGCCGATCCCTCATGACCCTGGCAGGCCTTGGCCTGCTGTCACCGACGATCCTGTCGGCCTGCTCGTCGCGTTCGGGCAAGGCCTCGTCCAGCGGGACGGGCGGGCACATCGACACCCTGCGCGTCCACGTCCCCACGACTCTGGCCTACATGGCGCCGATGACGCTGTTCGGTCACCAGGGCAAGCTGGCCCCGACGATCGGCAAGGCCACAGTGGAGAACTGGTCGAGCATCGATGCCATGCGGACGCTGCTCCTGCAGAAGCAGACGGACCTGGCCGCCACACCCCCATACGCGGCCGCGAACCTGTTCAACAAGGGTGTCCCGTTGCGCCTGGTGGCGATGCAGGTGTGGGGCATGCTCTACGTCGTCGGCCCTGAGGGCTCATCGGCGCAGGGCCTCGAGGCCCTGCGCGGCAAAGACGGTCGCCGTCCCCATGCCGAACAACATGCCCGACCTCGTCTTCCGCTACCTGCTCGGCCAGAAGGGCTGGGACACGGGCACAGACCTGACGATCCAGAACTACGCCGACGGCCAGGAGGCCCTGTCCAACCTGCTGGCGGGCAACGCCGAGTTCGCGGTCCTGCCCGAGCACGCGGCCAGCGCCGGACTGGCCAAGGCCAAGCAGCAGGGCAAGACCCTGGAGCGGACGGCCGACCTCCAGCAGGTGTGGGCAGAGGTGACCGGCGGCGAGGCGAAGTTCCCCATGGCCGGACTGGTCATGCCCCAGGAGATCACGGACTCCAACCCCCAAGCGGTCGGAGCGGTGCTCAATGAGGTGGAGGCCTGCATCGCGGCCACCAACGCGATGTCTGAAGAGACCGTCAACGCCATCTCCCAGAAGACCGAGGTCCCCGCACCGGTCGTCACCGAGGTGATCCCCCGCCTCCAGCTGAACCTGGTTCCGGCGGCCCAGGCCAAGGACCAGCTCGTCGACTTCTACACCCGTCTGTCCACTCTCAACCCGGACATCGTCGGCGGCAAAATGCCGGCCGACGACTTCTACCTGAAAGACCCGCGGTGAGTCCGCACCGGTCGTCAGCCGTCAGACGGTGGCGCGCCCGCCTCCTGTGGTGGGCCGGAATCGGCCTGGCGATCCTCATCTGGTACTGGGCCGCCCTGGACCAGCCCGAGTACGCACTGCCCGGCCCGGGAGTCGACCTGGCACGCCTTCCTGGGGCTCATCGACGACGGCGGCCTGGGCTGGACGCTGTGGCTCACCCTCTCCAGAGCGGTCATCGGACTGGGGCTGTCCTGCCTCATCGGCATCCCGACCGGCTGGGCGCTGGGAACCTGGACCTGGCTGCGCGAGCTGCTGGACTCCTGGGTGCAGGTCCTCATGGCGGTACCGCCGATCGTGCTGGTCGTGGTCGGGATGATCTGGCTCGGACCGACGGCGGGAGTCGTCATCCTGGTGGTCACCCTGGTCACGCTGCCCCTGCTGGTGGCCTCCATGCGCGACGCGGTCCTCAACGTCGACGGCGACCTGCTGGAGATGGCGACCGTCTTCTCCAAGTCCCGCCCGTGGACGATCCGCAGGGTCATTCTGCCCGCGGTGGCGCCACCGGTACTGTCTGCCCTGACGGTTGCCGTCGGTCAGTCCGTGAGGGTCACGGTCATGGCAGAGCTCCTGAGCACCCCGACGGGACTTGGCGCAGAGGTCCAGCAGGCGCGCACCAATCTGGAGACGGCCGATGTCTTCGCCCTGTCCGCCATGATGGCCGCGCTGACGCTGGTGCTCGAGCTGTGCCTTCTGCGGCCGCTGCGCCGGCGCCTCATGGTCTGGTCGTCGTAGTCATGACGGCGACCACAGCCCTCATACCAGTCCATCCCTCATAAACAGCTCCTACATCACAGTCATCACCATCACCAACACCGAAGGAGCACACATGCCCACCTCATCCAGCACTCCATCGAGCGAGTCCCTGTTCCGGCTCGGCCTCAACGAGGCGCTCCCCATCTCCGAGGAGGCCACAACCTCACGGGTCGTCGTCAACAACGACATCCTGCGCACCGTCGTCTTCACCTTCGACGCCGGTCAGGTCCTCACCGAGCACTCCTCCCCCCGGGCGGTGGTCGTCACCCTCCTGGAGGGCGAGATGGACTTCTCCATCGGTGAGCGCACCGAGAGGATGGGCGCCGGCGACGTCATCTACCTGGCACCGGGTGACCGTCACGCCCTGACGGCCGTGACGCCGTGCCGTATGCAGCTGGTCATGGTCGACGTCGACAAGGTCGGCGCAACGGCCGACAAGTAGCGCGGGGAGCTGGCAGCCGCCACCGATCAGCAGCCGGCCCGCAAACGGCCACCACCATGCGGGGTGGGGTGCGAAGCACTGAGGTCTTCGCCCCCACCCCGCTTCCTGTGAGATCCACTAAAATCGGAGCACCTCATCTGTCGCGTTCAGCACCCGCGGTCAGCCCGATCTCACCTGGAGCATCGCGCGCAGTGTCGCGGCTCACTCGAATCTGACCCCAGAGCAGGCGGTAAGCCAACTCACGCATCCTTGTAGGAAAACTAAACCTTCCATAGGTTAGGTTGTAGGCGCCCGAGATCTTGACGTGACCCGCTTCCCACATCGTGGCATCAGCGAGGCGGGCGTGGCACCATCGATTTTATCCACCTGAGAACGCAGAGATCGACCTGCCCGCATGACAGCAGAAAGCCCGCAGCTTCTCGCCGCCAGTCTACCACATTCTTTTTAGCATTCAATAACCCCATCCCTGCTCGAACAGCACGTCTTTTCCGCCTGCCGCACCACCCAGTAAGGGGTTAACCGTGTTCAGCACGCTCGCACAACTCCATGCACCAGAGAGGACCACCGCATGATCGTCATTACCCTGCTGGTGGGAATCCTATTCTGGATCGGAATTGATATCTGGGCCGGCATCACCTCGAAGTGGTATAAAGGCCGTGGAACTGAACCCGAGCATCACCTCAGACGACTTCAGTGTCCTTGTGCCGATCTACGGAAATGTCAAGTACCTGCAGAACGCGGACTACTTGCGACCCTATGGCGATCGAGTCGTCCTGTGCACCACCTCCGGCGAGTCGGAGGAGTTCTACCGCGATCTTGAGGACATCGCCATCCGCTATGGATTCAGAATCTTCCGCAGCGACTACGTCCCACGCAAGGTGGGACGCAAGCGGAGCACCTCGGGGATCACTCGGGACACAGTCGTACGTGACGCACTGCTGGCCGCCCCACTCAACTCCTACATCGTCTGCCTTGATGCTGACACCACAGCGCAAGAGCCGCTGACCCACATCATCGGCGCCCTGGTGGCCAATAAGGCCGACTTTGCCTCGGTGACCATCGTTCCTCAGAAGAAGGGGCCCTTCATCGTCCAGATGCAGCGCCATGAGTACGTCGTCTCAATGCGCGCCCGCAGAATCATGCCGTGGCTGCTCAGCGGCGCCCTTCATATCGGCAAGACCGACGTCATGCGCCAGATCATGGCCCGCCACTCGCTGTTCTTCCAGGGCAATGACATCGAGTCCGGGATTATTGGAGACGCGCTGGGATACAAGGCCGTCCACATTCTTGCCCACGTCAACACCAACGCACCCGACACACTGTACTCCTGGTGGCGCCAGCGGATCGCGTGGAGCGGCGGTTCCTTCAGACTTTTCATCGTCAACTTCAGATTCGTCTTCCAGCACCCCTTCCTGTGGCTGTACAGCGGTATCGTGGTGATCAGTATGTTCGTCCTCAGGTGGATAGCCGTCGTGAATCCCGGGTGGACGCTTCTGCTCGCACTGTTCATCTACTACGCCGCTATCGTGTGGCTTCACTGGGACCACGGCAACAAGTGGCTGATCTTCCAGCCCTTCTACTGCCTCTTCGTCAGTCTCATCGTGGTTCCCATCGGGGTTGCCTACTATTTCAAGATGGCGATTCCTGAGCGCAATTTCGGAGTCATTCGGCCCAAGCGCAAGGAACTCGTCACAGCAAGCTGATCCTCAGCCTGGACGCGCCAGCCAACGCAGGCGCCCTCGTCCCAGCAACGCTCTTCGGCATGACAACGGGCCCACCTTCCTTCGGAAGGTGGGCCCGTCTCTTTGACACGGAACATCCCGCTTAAGCGGGAACGTGCGTCAAGCTGTGCGTCTCAACGCCGTGGACTCACTCGTCGTCACCCTCAGCGGCGTCACCGTCCTGGGCTGCGGCAACAGCGGCGGCCTCTGCTGCCGCAGCGGCGTCATCCTCATCCGAACCGATGAAGGCGGACAGGTCCACAGTCTCACCCTTGGAATCAACCACTGCCGCCTGGCGCAGCGCCATGGCCAGCGACTTGTTGCGGGCGACCTCGGAGACGAAGGCGGGGATCTGACCGGCCTGCTGAGCGCCCTGGAGGAACTGGGCGGGCTCCATGCCGTACTGCTGGGCGGTCTGGAAGAGGAACTCCAGGAGCTCGTCCTGAGCCACACCGACCTTGAGTTCCTCAGCCAGGACATCAAGGATGATCTGGTCGCGCACGCCGGTGACGATGTCCTCGCGAATCTCCTTGGCGTGCTCCTCGTCGCCCTCCTTGCCCTCGGCCCGAAGGTGCTGGGCGACCTCCGCCTCAACGACGGCCTCGGGGACATCGAAGGTGACCTCGCTGCGCAGGTGCTCGAGGAGAGCATCACGGGCAGCGACTGCCTGCTCGCCGGTCTTGCGTTCGGTGACCTGCTTGACGAGGTCCTCACGCAGCTCCTCAACGGTGTCGAACTCGGAGGCGAGCTGGGCGAACTCGTCGTCGACCTTGGGCAGCTCACGCTGCTTGACAGCGGTGGCGGTCACGGTGACCTCGGCCTGCTCGCCGGCGTGCTCCCCGCCGGCCAGCTCAGTGGTGAAGGTGGCGGACTCGTCGGTCTTCAAGCCACGCAGGGCGGTGTCCAGGCCCTTGAGCATGTTGCCCTTGCCGATCTCGTAGGAGACACCGGAGATGGAGTCGACCTCCTCGCCGTCGATGACCGCCTTGAGGTCAATGGTGACGAAGTCACCGGTCTTGGCCTTGCGGCCCACGGACTTCAGGGAGCCGAAGCGGGCACGCAGGTTGTCCAGCTCGGTGTCGACGTCCTCGTCAGCGACCTCGACGGCGTCCACGGTCAGCTTGGCCGTGCTCAGGTCCGGCAGCTCGATGACGGGACGAACAGTGACCTCAGCGGTGAAGGCGAGCTGACCGCCGTTCTCACCAGTGGCGTTGGGCAGCTCGACAACATCGACCTCGGGCTGGAGCATGGGGACCCGCTCGGCCTCGGTGATGGCGTCCCGGTAGAAGTCGGAGAGCTTGTTGTTGACGGCCTCCTGGATGACGGCCCCGCGGCCGACTCTCTGGTCGATGACCCGGTTGGGGACGTGGCCGCGACGGAAACCGGGGACCTGGATCTGGGAGCCGATCTCCTTGTAGGCGGCATCCAGGCTGGGCTTGAGCTCCTCATAGGGGACCTCGACGGTCAGCTTGATGCGACTGGGGTCAAGATTCTCGACAGTGGTCTTCACGGGGGTTGCTCCCAAGGTCTGAGTTCTGCGGTAACACCGAAGCGTTCGGAGGTGTTCGGCGGACGCGCGTCTGTGGCGTCAATCCGTGCCATCTTAGGGCAAACGGCCAGTGGGATCGATGATGCGTCCGTACCTGGTGCATGACTCTGGACACAGGGTCATCGTCCGTCACGGCCTCTCCCCTATCGGCACACTCCGTCCTCCGACGACGATGGCCGGCCAGGCCCGCTCGATCTGCGCGACCGAACCGATCGTCTCGACGACGCGTGCGTGCACGCCTCGGGCCTCGGCGTCGTCAGAACCCGTGAAACGGACCGTCACCCGAGGCTCACCGCGCACGACGTCGACCTGAAAGGCCTCCAGAACGGTCGTCCGGCGCACGGCGTCCCGTGCGGCGGACTCGACATCTCCGGGATCGTGCCCAGCCTTGAGCACGGACACCGTGAGAATCGATCGATACGAGGGCATGCCCTCAGCGTATAGCCCCGTCCCGCGGTTGCGCCCGCGCGCTCGCCCGGCGCCAGCACTCCGCCCACACGGCACGATCGCCCTCGGGAGGAAAAGTCGGGCTGGCGGGATTTGAACCCGCGGCCCCCTGCTCCCAAAGCAGGTGCGCTACCAAACTGCGCCACAGCCCGTGACGTGACGAAAGGGACCGCCGAGGAGCGGCCCCTTTCGGCTCACAGAGCGGGTGACGGGAATCGAACCCGCGCAATCTGCTTGGAAGGCAGAGGCTCTACCATTGAGCTACACCCGCATGGATGAAGGGGTTCACCCCTCCACCGGCGGCCTCACTGCTCGATGAGGCCCTCCTTGTAGGCCCGCGCCAGACGGCGAGGCACAGAGATCTCGCGGCCCTGGACGCGGATGGTGTTGAGCTCGGTGAGCTTGGCCTTCCACTGTGAGCGGCGGTTGCGGGTGTTGCTGCGGGACATCTTCCGCTTCGGCACTGCCATGGGCCCGCTCCTCTCTCATGAACCTGGGGATCGGACGACCCCTCGAAACTGGACCGAGGGACACCATAACGACATCGCCGGGACCACTTCCAGTCCAGGACCGCCTCAACGCGTGTGACATCAGTCCCGCAACCGTCCCGTGCGAGGATCATCTCATGGCTCCGCACGCCCTTCGCACACCATCGCACCAGCCGTCTCAGGAGCAGGGATCCTCCGGGCTCATCACTCTGGCTCACGGAGAGCAGCCCGAGATCGACGTGGAGATCAAGAAGTCCCACTTCCTGGCGCGCGCCTGCCGCACGGACTCCATGGACGAGGCCCGCGGCTTCATCACGAGCGTGCGCTCCACCTACCCCGACGCGCGCCACCACTGCTCGGCACTGACACTCACCGACCTCTCGGACGGGCACTCCCTGGCCTCCCCTCCCCCACCCACCGAGCGCTCCAACGACGACGGCGAGCCCTCTGGTACGGCCGGCCAGCCCATGCTCGACGTGCTGCGGGGAACGGGGCTGGCGAACACGACCGTCGTCGTCACCCGCTACTTCGGCGGAACGCTCCTGGGAACCGGCGGACTGGTGCGCGCCTACTCCGAGGCAACCGCTCAGGCGCTGGAGCGGCCGCGCGCGTCACCCTGACCCGGCTTCATCTGTGGGACCTGCGGGTGCCGGTGGCTCAGGCCGGCCGGATCGAGGCGGACCTGCGCTCCCGCGATCGCACCGCGGCACTGGGGCCGATGGTGGAGGACAGCGCAAACGCCCCCGCCCCAACCATTCACGTCGAGGAGACGATCTGGGGACCGACCCACGCCGTCCTCGTGCTGGCCACGTCCTGCGCCGATCCCGCACTCCTGCAGGCCCCACTGGCCGCCCTGACGCGCGGCGAGGGGACGGCCGAACCGGCCGGCAGCCGACTGGTCGAGATCCCTGCGCCCCGGCCTGATACCCAGGGACAAGATCCGCTGATCCCCTGAAACGCCCTCACGGCGTGCACCGGTCTCGACGGGCGCGCGACCACGATGCGAGCAGATGACGGACGGATGTGGCGATCACTGTCGGACACGGGGTAAGGTTTCGCCAGCGGCCGGGGCACCACGCCTCGGAAGAGCTGAAGAGCATTCACGCCCAGGCAGGCGCAGTCAGTCGCCGTGAGGAACAGAGGAGGACCCATGATGGTTAAGGCCGTCATGTGCACCATGTCCTCGCCCTCTGTGCCCGTTGCGCCCGCGTGCTGCTGCCGGTGTCAGTAGGGCGCCAGGCCACGACATCTGTGCGCGTACCGCTGCGCGCATGCCCGGCGCTCCCGGAGCAGGCGGTCACACCTGCTGTTTGAGCCACTCGACGACACGACGTGGCTACCTCTGACGGATGCGGACCGTCCCCATTTCTCTTCCTGTTACGAGCTCTTGCGGGTCCCGTCGTCGCCTCATCACGTGGCTCCGCCGGTCGCCGTCACCACAGGGCTCACCCAACCCACACCCGAAGGACATCACTATGACGTACGCACCCGACGCAACCGCCCTGGTCGGCAACACTCCCCTGGTCCGCATCAACCGCGTCACCGACGGCGCCCCCGCCACTGTCCTGGCCAAGGTCGAGGGCCTTCGAGCCTGCCGCCTCGGTCAAGGACCGCATCGCCCTGTCCATCGTGCGCGCCGCAGAGGAGTCCGGCGACCTCAAGCCCGGCGGCACCATCGTGGAGGCGACCTCCGGGAACACCGGAGTCGGCCTGGCCATGGTGGGAGCGGCCCTGGGCTACAAGGTCATCATCACCATGCCCGAGACCATGTCCAGGAGCGCCGGGCCATCATGCGCGCCTTCGGTGCGGAGCTGGTGCTGACCACCGATGGCGGCGTGGCCGGGGCGGTCAAGCGCGCCGAGGAGATCCAGGCCGCCACCCCCAACTCGATCCTCGCCTCCCAGTTCAGCAACCCGGCCAACCCCAAGATCCACCGAGAGACCACAGCCCGGGAGATCCTGGAGCAGACCGGGGGTGACATCGACGTCTTCGTGGCCGGGATCGGCACCGGGGGCACTCTGACCGGCGTGGGCCAGGTACTGCGTCAGGAGAAGCCCGGGGTGAAGATCTACGGCGTCGAGCCCTCCGAGTCACCGCTGCTGAGCGAGGGCCAGGCCGCTCCCCACAAGATCCAGGGCCTGGGCCCCAACGTGGTTCCCGAGATCCTCGACCAGGGCATCTGGGACGAGCTGCTCCATATCGAGTCCGACGTCGCCATCACCTACGCACGCCGCGCAGCGGCGGAGGAGGGGCTCCTTGTGGGGATCTCCTCGGGCGCCGCTCTGGCCGCCGCCAGTGAGCTGGCCAGGCGCCCCGAGCTGGAGGGCAAGACCATTGTCACCGTCCTGCCGGACACCGGTGAGCGCTACCTGTCCACGCCTCTGTTCAAGGACTACCTCGACTGACGCTCCCCGACGGCGGCGAGCCTGGGAACAGGCGAGCCGCCGTCGGTGTTGTCACCGGCGCTGCGGGTGAGGTGAAGGCTCACAAGCCGACCTGGGCCGCACCGTCACCCATCAGAGGAGCAGACCATGCACAACTCCAAACGGTCCCTTCTGGACCTGGCCCGCGAGGACCTGGCCACGGCCCGCAAGCGCGATCCCGCCGCCCGCTCCAGCGTGGAGGTGGCCCTCCTCTACCCGGGTGTCCACGCCCTGTGGGCGCACCGGGCCGCCCACAAGCTGTGGCACAAGGGGCACCGCTTCGCGGCGCGCGCCCTGTCTCAGGCCGCCCGCAACTTCACCGGTATCGAGATCCACCCGGCTGCGAAGATCGGTGAGCGCTTCTTCATCGACCACGGCATGGGCGTGGTCATCGGTGAGACCGCCGAGGTCGGCAACGACGTCCTGCTGTTCCACGGGGTGACTCTGGGCGGGGTGTCGATGAGTCCCGGCAAGCGTCATCCCACCATCGGCAACGATGTGCAGATCGGCGCCGGCGCCAAGGTCCTGGGGCCGGTCGTCGTCGAGGACGGGGCCAAGGTGGGTGCCAATGCGGTCCTGGTGAAGAACCTTCCGAGGGGCTATGTCGCCGTGGGCGTGCCCAGCCGGGCCCGTGATCCTCGCACCGACCCCGAGCTCATGATGGACCCGACCATCTACATCTGACTACATCTGAGTTGCGTCTCAGCGGCCCGGCGACCGCCTCACACCGTCCCCCGAGCTTTCCGACGTGCCGCGGGGTCGCCCGTTGAATGCACCCGTGCACCCGGTCAGCGGGCGATCACTCCGGTGGCCAGGTCGCGCAGGCGCTTGAAGACCCTGCCGCCGGAGGCACGTGAGCCGTCATGCTCGTACTCGCTGGTGATCCAGGTGCGCAGACCGGGGATGAGCGCTGCCGTCTCCAGGGAGGTGGTCATCGGCACGAACACGTCGCGGGCGTAGATGGCGGCCGCCCCGGGGGTCGTCGTGGCCTTGAGGCGGGCCGGGTCGTAGAGCGCCGGCCACTCGTGCGCAGCCAGGAGGTCGGCCACCTCCAGCCAGGGATGCAGACCGGTGTCCTCAATGAACACCTCACGGCGCACGTGCTCACCTGTCAACAGGGTGGGGTCGTCATCGAAGACCGCAGGGCGCACCCGCTGGGCGGCCCAGTCGGTGGTGCCGGTATCGGCCCAGCAGGACTCGTGGATGACGGCGTAGAGCGGGAACCTGCCGCCGAAGGGCAGGCACTGCCCCAGGTCGTAGCGGAAGGCCCAGGAGTCGGGGGCGCGCTCCAGGAGGTAGTGGATCGTGTCCGCTCCCCCGGCCCCTCCCAGCAGGGGCGCCGAGCGAGCGCAGGCGCTCAGGTCCGACGAGGTCCCCACCCGCCGTCCTCAGCTCGCCCCGACCGGCCTTCGCCGCCAGGGACGCCATCCGGTCACGGTCCTGCGGGAAGCGGGCGTAGTACTCCTCGCTCTTGGCACGCATCGCCTCGTAGCTGAGGGCGTAGACCTCGTCGATACTGTGCCCGACGGCGGGCAGGCCACCGGTGATGTAGACGCTCTCCAGGCTCTGGGCGTGCTCGGAGAGGTACCGGGTGACGCAGAACCCTCCGAAGGACTGCCCCAGCAGGCTCCAGCGCTCCAGGCCCAGAGCACGGCGCAGGTCCTCGCAGTCCTCCACGATCTCGTCGGCGCGCAGGTGAGTGAGCAACCGAGCGGTGTCTGCGGGGGTGCCGGCGGCATCGGGCCGGTCCACCGGGCTGGAGGCACCGGTGCCGCGCTGGTCGATGAGGATGAGCCGGTGATGCTCCAGGATCGCGCCGATCCAGCCGAGCCCGGAGTCGGCGCTGGGGCGCGGCGCCTCACAGCCCGGTCCGCCCTGGAGGAAGACCAGTGGGGACCGGGAGAGCGGGTCGATGCCGGCAGCAGAGATCTCACGGGCGTAGACGGTGATGGAGCTCGTGCCGTCCGGGCCTGTGTCCCCCTGCCCGCTGCGGTCCAGGGGAACGGTCAGGTGGTGGTCGCGGGTCAGCAGGCCGGCAGTCGAGGAGGACCAGCTCGAGGAGTGCAGGGAGGGCGAGGCGTTCGGCATGGCGCCACCTTAGTGGGGTTCGGAGGGTCCTCAACCGGTTTCAGCGGGCCTGGCAGGTCGGGCACCAGAAGAGTCGGCGGGACGCCACCTCCCGCTCCGCCACCGGGGTCCCGCAGCGCAGGCAGGGACGACCGGTGCGGTGGTAGACGTACCAGCGGCCGGCCTCCGGGTCGTCGGGCGGCAGGGGGGGCGGGGACGTCGTCGAGGTCGACGGTGGTGATGAAGCCTGTGGCCACCCCGTACTCCATAAGGGGGCGCAGGTCCTCCCAGATGGCCCGCAGCCGCTCCTCGCTGATGCGGTTGCCCGCGCGGAAGGGCGAGATCCCGACCCGGAAGAGGGTCTCGGCGCGGTAGATGTTGCCCGCCCCGGCGATGACGGCCTGGTCCATGAGCAGCTCCCCGATGCTCTTGCGCCGGGAACGCGCCTTGGCCACGAAGGCCTCGACGTCGGCGTCGGCGCGCAGCGGGTCCGGGCCGAGGCGGCGGCGCACGGCGGCCACGCCCTCGGCGTCCAGCAGCTCGCAGGCCGCCGGTCCGGTCAGGTCGGCGACCCCGTGCTCGCCGAGCAGTCGCAGTCGCACCGCGCCACGCGGCTCGGGCGGCTCCCACTCGTCGGGGTCAGGCCCGTGTGCGCCGGCGTCCTGACCTCCTGGCTCGAGGGTCCCCGCCGTTCAATCCGGCCAGAGCCGACCCTCCCCCGCCCTTGAGGGCATGCTCGCCGCGCTCACCGACGCGCCGACGCGGCGCCCCGATGGCGTGGGGCGCCGTGAACTCACGGTCACCGTCGAAGGTCCACGACCCGTAGAGGCCCAGGTGGATCCGCAGCCAGGTGACGGAGGTGTCGTCGAGGGACATGTCGGCGCGAGGGCCGAAGGGCAGGAAGAGGTGCTTGCCATGGGCCTGACTGCCCAGGAGGACCTGGCCGTCCAGACGGCTCGCCCCGTCGGCGAAACGCCCCTGCGGTGAGCACGCGCGCAGGTTCTGACCACCGTAGAGCTCGTCGAGGGCGGCGGCGAGCCGGTGGATGGTGTGTCCCTCCGGCACGCTCAGGCCCCGGTGGGGGTGATCACGCCGCTGGGATCTGCGACTGAGGCGGCGTCATGAGCACGACTCTCGTAGTCGGAGAGCTGGGCGATGCGACGCGCGTGACGCTCGTCCCCGCTGAAGGGCTCGGCGAGGAATGCATCGATGATCGCCAGGCCCGCCCCCAGATCATGCATGCGACCGCCCAAGGCGACGACGTTGGCGTTGTTGTGCTGCCGGGCGAGTCGGGCGGTCTCAATCGACCAGGCCAGTGCCGCTCGCACCCCGTCGACCTTGTTGGCGGCGATCTGCTCTCCGTTGCCGCTGCCCCCGAGAACAATGCCAAGACTCCCGGCGTCGGCCACGACGGCCTCCCCACAGTCCAGGCAGAAGGCGGGGTAGTCGTCATCCGGGTCGTAGGAGTGGGCTCCATGGTCGACGACGGTGTGCCCCTCTTTCCTCAAGTGCTCGATCACGGCGCTCTTGAGCTCGAATCCAGCGTGGTCGGAGGCGATATGGATGCGCATGGGCAGAATTGTGCCTCACGCGAACAGCGCTTCGCACCATGAGGGCACGGGTGCCGTCAGGACGCCCGACAGCACCGGACCGGGTTAGCGTGTCCGCTATGACTGACGCCTCCGCGACCTCACCGACGCCCAACGGCTCCTCGTCCGACTCACCGGCCCGGCGCTCTCAGCCGGCGAGCACCCCCGACCCCACTGCCGACGAGGTTCTCGCCGGAGTGCTGGAGACGGCGCACACAGATACCTCCATCCGCCCCCAGGACGATCTGTTCCGATTCGTCAACGGCCAGTGGCTCGCCACCGCCGAGATCCCGGCGGACCGCCCCAGCAGTGGCGCCTTCACCACGTTGCGCGATGAGGCCGAGGCCGCCTGCCGCCAGATCGTCGAGGAGCTCGCCGAGCACTTCTCCTCCGTTGCACCCGAGACGGCCCCGGAGGTCCTGACCACCAACCGGGGCCGAGTCGGAGCCCTCTACGAGGCCTTCATGGACGAGGCCCACCTGGACGAGCTCGGGGCCGAGCCACTGGCTGAGGAGCTGGCGCCAGTACTGGATGCCTCCTCCAAGGAGGAGCTGGCACGAGTACTGGGAGGGATGACCCCGATCGGTTTCATGGGCATGGTTGGTGCGGATGTCGAGGTCGACATCAACGACCCGGAACGCTACACGAGCTGGATCGGCCAGTCGGGGCTGGGCCTGCCGGACGAGTCCTACTATCGCGAGGAGGCTCAGGCCCCGCTGCGCCAGGCCTACGTGGCGCACGTGGCCAGGATGCTTGCGCTGGCGGGTCTGGCAGAGTCCTTCGGCGCCCCTGGTGAGGACCTCGCTGAGCGGATCATGGCCGTGGAGACCGCCCTGGCCAAGGGTCACTGGGACCGCGTCACCTGCCGTGACGTGGAGAAGATGAACAACCCGATGTCCTGGCAGGAGATCGTGGACTCGGCCCCGGGCCTGCCCTGGCACGAGTGGCGCGAGGGGATTCGCGCGGCCGCCCGAACCGCAGGCATCGAGGAGACCGCCTTCCTCGACGAGGCCATCGTCACCCAGCCCGACTACCTCCCCCACGCGGCCGGAGTCTGGCAGGAGACCGACCTGGAGGATCTCAAGGCCTGGACGGCCTGGCACGTCGTTCACGGGCGCGCCACCCTGCTGTCAGGCGCCTTCGTGGAGGAGAACTTCGACTTCTACGGCCGCACGCTCCAGGGGACTGACGAGCTGCGGCCCCGGTGGAAGCGCGGCGTCGGCCTGGTGGAGTCCTGCCTGGGCGAGGCGCTGGGCGAGATCTACGTGGAGCGGCACTTCCCACCGTCGCACAAGTCGATGATGGAGGCCCTGGTGGGCCGGCTCATCGAGGCCTATCGCCGGTCCATCTCCTCGCTGGAGTGGATGAGTCCGGCCACGCGGGAGCGGGCCCTGGAGAAGCTGGCGCTGTTCACCCCCAAGATCGGCTACCCGGTGCGCTGGCGCAACTACTCCGCCGTCAAGGTCGTCCCCGGGGACGTCCTGGCCTCGGTGCGCAGTGTGGAGCGGGCCGATATGGTCTACTCGCTGAGCAAGCTGACCAAGCCGGTGGACCGCGACGAGTGGCACATGACCCCGCAGACGGTCAACGCCTACTACAACCCCACCATGAACGAGATCGTCTTCCCCGCCGCGATCCTTCAGCCGCCCTTCTTCGATCCGCAGGCCGACGACGCCGTGAACTACGCGGGGATCGGCGCTGTCATCGGCCATGAGATCGGCCACGGCTTCGATGACCAGGGCTCCACCTTCGATGGCACCGGAAAGGTCAGCGACTGGTGGACCTCGGAGGACCGGGAGGCCTTCACCGAGCGCACGAGCGCGCTCATCAGCCAGTACGACGCCTACACGCCCGAGGTCGTCGTCGCCAAGCACCGGGCAGCGGGCACGGAGGAGACGGAGATCCCGCACGTCAACGGCGCTTTGACCATCGGGGAGAACATCGGCGACCTGGGTGGCCTGGGCATCGCCCTCAAGGCCTATTCCTTGGCCCTGGCCGACGCCGGCGTCTCCTCCGTGGAGGAGGCCCCAGTCATCGACGGACTCACCGGTCTGCAACGCTTCTTCTGCTCCTGGGCACGGATCTGGCGCTCCAAGAGCCGTCCGGACTACGCCGAGCTCCTTCTGACCGTTGATCCGCACTCGCCGGCGGAATTCCGTTGTAACGGAATCGTGCGCAATGTGGAGGCCTTCTACAAGGCCTTTGAGGTGGATCCCAAGGACGCCTTGTGGATGGCTCCGAACGAAAGGGTGTCAATTTGGTAAATATCCTGGACATTCGGAATCAAGCCCGAGCAGCCAAAACTCGTTGTTCGATTTAGGAGAATCCACAACTACTCACGACTGAGGTTGATACCTCATTCACAAAAAACCATGGAACCTGTTCCTGAGGGACGCTAGGGTGGAGGCAACGCGGTGACACCCCGACTCACCGGTTGCCACCTATCCCCGCATATCTAGGAGTACTCATGCGTCTTGGACGCCCCCTGGCCACCGCGAGCGTGATGGCTGCCACCATCGGCGCCTCCCTCGCCGCCTCCCCCGCCCTGGCCGACGGCAGCATCAAGTTCGCCGACGACCAGCAGAACGTCGTCAGCCCCACGGACACCGCCTTCTCGGTGTCCGGAACGGGTTGCACAGGCCAGGACGCGGCGGTCGGTGTCGCCCTGTACGCGCCTGACGGCACCATGTCCACCATTGTGAAGGCCACCCCCGACGCTGAGGGCAACTGGTCCGCCGAGCTGAACATCCCCGACCTGATCAAGTCCACCGGCGTTGAGGCCAAGACGGACGGCACGGCCGACGGCTGGTCCATCGGAGCCGGCTGCGTCGCCTACGGCGAGGAGAAGGGCCAGGCCCAGGAGGCCGTCGCCTTCGACGACACCAAGGTGAGCGGCTCCTACGAGATCAGCACCGATGAGAACGGCGCTCAGGTCATCAAGGTGGACGTCGGGGCTTCTCCCCCAGAGGAAGGTCACCTTCACCCTGGTCAGCAAGGCCGACCCCTCCAAGACCCTACACCGTCGGCACGCTGGAGGCTGACGACAACGGCAACGTCAAGGGCGACCTGTCGGTGCCTTCGAACGTGCCTGACGGCGAGTATCTGCTGACCATCGAGGGTGCCCGCTACGGCGAGGGCGGCAGCAGCACCAAGACCGTCGTCGTCAGGGCGGCGCCCTTCGACCTCGTCGACAACAACGACAACAGCATCGCCGACAACGGCGGCACCACCGCCGCCCCGACCGCCCCCGCCAACGGCGGCAGCGCGAACGTCCCGGCCAGCACCGGCGCCACCCCGGCGGCCTCCGCCTCCAACAAGCCCCTGGCCCAGACCGGTGCCAACGGCCTGCTCTTCGGCGGCATTGCCGCAGCCCTCGTGGTCATCGGTGGCGGCGCCCTCATCGTGCGTCGCCGCAAGGCCTGATCGCATCCTCCCAGCCTGACTGGGAACACGTCCCGCCGGGGAGACAGCACCGCCACGTGCTGCCTCCCCGGCGGCTTATCCTCCCCGCAGCCCTCATACGGCGCGCACGACCGCGCCTGACGACGCAGCGCCACCCCGAAGTGGACACTGAGACCATGGACTCCACCTCCAACGACGAGCACAACGCAGACCCCTCTGCCGCTCCAGCCGGCACCAGGGACCCCACCGATGCCGTCTCCCCCCGGTCCCTGCGGCACCGTCGAGGCGGAGTCAGCCATGGCATCAGGCGCTGGTCGAGGCGGCGCAGGATCGTCGTCGGCCTGATTGCCGCAGTCATGACAGCCGCTCTGGCACTGGGCACGGACGTGGCCGTCCTGGCACATCGCCCCGCACGCGTCGATATCGCCATGCCCTCCACGTCCTCTCCCACAGCGGGCGAGACCTGGTTGATCCTGGGAACAGACTCCCGCGCCACCGTGCCGGGCGACCCGAGCCGCTACGGAACCACTCAAGAGGTGGAGGGCTCCCGTGCTGACGTCATCGCCCTGGTACGCCCTTCCCAGGAAGGACTCACCGTCATCACCCTTCCCCGGGACCTGACCATCAACAGCAAGAGCAGGCAGCTGGACCGCCTGGCCACCACCTACGTCCGCGGACCGCAGAACACGGTCAACGCCCTGTGCACCGGCCTGGGGATCCCCACCACGCATCTGGTGACCATCGACATGGCTGAGTTCGCCACGATCATCGACTCCCTGGGAGGGATTGAGGTGGACGTTCCCGAGCCGGTCCGAGACGCCTACACCGGGCTGAACCTCACCTCCGCCGGCCGCCACCGGCTCAGCGGGGTCGACGCTCTGGCCCTTGTGCGCTCACGGCACCCGGAGATCCTGCGCAACGGCACGTGGGCGACCATGAGCCAGGCTGAAGGCGCCCAACGCCGCAGCCAGTCCACGGCCACCGTCATGCAGGCCGTGCTGTCCACCGTCGGGCAGAAAGCCAGCAACCCCGTCACGCTCCATCAGATGGCGCACACCGTGGCAGGGAACATCACCCTGGACTCAGGTACCGGGCTCAGCGATCTGGCCACACTGGGACGTAGTGCCTTGAGAGCCAGACGGCCGGGAGCCACGACGATCGTCGACCTTCCGACAGAGCCCCGTGACGAGTCGATCATCGTCTCACCCAGCCAGGAGTCACGCGAGCTGCTGGCCCGCTATGGGTACAGCCCTAAAACCTGTCGGCCAGCAGGCTCCTGATCACTCACCACTAAACACCAGCATTCCCCGCCGTATCAGTCTTTCGTCGCCTTCCCACACGACCACCACACATTTTCACGTGAGCGAGGACACTCGCATATGTGGGTGGTATCACTTCAGAGACCTGCACCCTCGCCCTATTCCTCGTTACGGTAGATAACGAGTCGGTGAAGAATAGGATCGCCGACACCCATCGTTCCCCCCGTCAGACCTAGGAGGACACATGCGTCTTGGACGCCCCTTGGCCGCAGCCAGCGCGGTGGCCGCAATGACCGGAGCCTCGCTCATTGCCTCCCCTGCTCTCGCCAACAGCTCCAACCGGAACAGCCCGAGCAGCTCCAGCAGCCCGGCTCCCAGCAGCACCGCTGAGGCGACCCCGGCCCCCAGCAGCACCGCTGAAGCCACTCCGGCCCCCGGCAAGACCAGCGAGGGCAGCAGCTTCAAGATCACCCAGGAGAAGACCTTCGTCTCCGCCAGCACCAACACGTCCTTCACTGTCTCGGGAACCGGCTGCACCGGGAAGCAGGCCACCGTCGGCATCGCGCTGTACGCACCGGATGGCACCGTTTCCGATGTCGTCAAGACCAATGCGGCCTCGGACGGCAGCTGGACCTCCGACCTCGACCTGGCGGCACTCATCAAGTCCATCGGATCAAGCGCCGCCACCACCACTGACGGGTGGACCATCGGCGCTGGCTGCATGACCTACGGCGGCAAGACTGAGACGGCCCAGGTGACCACGCAGCAGCAGACGAAGATCTACTTCGACGACACGCGCATCTCCGGCTCCTACGAGGTCTCCGCCCGCACGGAGAGCGAGTCCCAGACCTTCACCTTCAACGCCCAGGGTTTCTACGCCAGTGAGAAGGTCACCGTCCTCCTCAGGAGCAAGAGCGACTCCAGCATCTCCTACACCCTTGGAGAGCTGACGGTTGATGCCAACGGCAACCTCACGGGCAATCTGCCTGCTCCCACTGACGCCCCCGACGGGGAGTACCTCCTGGTCCTGACCGGCTCCCACCACAGCGAGACGGCCACCAGCCAGACCGTGACCACGGTCTCCAACCACACCTTCACCGTTGAGAGCACCGAGAACAGCGGCGGTGGCGACAAGCAGGCCAACGGCGGTGGTGGCGACAAGACCGCCACTGCAGCAGAAGGCCTCCGAGCAGCAGGAACAGCTGGGCAGCGGCAGAACGCTGAGCAGAAGGCCTCCGAGCAGAAGGCCACTGGGCAGAAGGCCTCCGAGGCAGAAGGCCTCCGAGCAGAAGGCCACTGAGCAGAAGGCCTCTGAGCAGAAGGCCACTGAGCAGCAGAGGCCTACCGAGCAGAAGGCCACTGAGGCAGAAGGCCACTGAGCAGCAGAACGCTGAGCAGAAGGCCTCCGAGCAGAAGGCCACTGAGCAGCAGAAGGCCTCCGAGCAGAAGGCCACTGAGCAGAAGGCCTCCGAGAACAACGGCGGCGGCAACAAGCAGGCCAACGGCGGCGGCGAGGCGTCACCAGCAGCAAGGCGCTGAGCAGAGGCCGACGCAGAGGCCTCCGAGAACAACGGCGGCGGCAACAACGGTGGAAGCAACAGCAACGCCAACGCCAGCGAGAACAAGGGTGGGACCGATCAGAAGGTCAACGACCTGAACTCGAACGCGAAGGAGTCCTCCTCGGACAACCGGGCCGGCGGTGAGACCACCAAGGACAGCGACCGGTCTCTGGCCCACACCGGCGCCAACGGCCTGATCTTCGGTGGAATCGCCGTATTCCTTGCCGTGGCCGGAGGGGCAGCCCTGCTGCTGCGTCGCCGCAACAAGGCCTGAGCCGATCTGACCTGATCCGCTGACGTTCCCCAAGCCACGGGAACAACCTCAGCGCCGGGGGACGACACGCCATGTGTCGTCCCCCGGCGTCGTTGCGCAGCGTCTCAGGCACTGCCAGGGTCGAACGGAAGGTGAGACAATCGCCCGGCGCGCCCCCATGGGCCGCGCATCCCTCTCAGACAGGAGTTCTTATGCCCGGTCAGAACCTGACTCGTCTTGAGGCCGCCGAGCGCAGCGCAACCGTACGGACCCAGAGCTACGACGTCGTCCTCGATCTCACGCGCGGTGAGACGGTCTTCGGCTCCACCACAACGGCACGGTTCACGGCCGCACCGGGATCCTCCACCTTCATCGACCTCGTGGCACCGACGGTCCACTCCATCACCCTCAACGGGCTCCCCCTTGACCCCGCTGAGGTCTACGAGGACTCGCGCATCGCACTGAAGGATCTGGCCGCGGACAATGAGCTGGTCGTCACCGCCGACTGCGCCTACATGCACACCGGAGAGGGACTGCACCGCTTCACCGACCCGGCCGATGGCGAGACCTATCTCTACAGCCAGTTCGAGGTCCCCGACTCCCGTCGGGTATTCGCCGTCTTCGAGCAGCCCGACCTCAAAGGCCTCCTTCACCTTCACGGTCACCGCGCCGTCGAGCTGGACGGTGCTGTCCAACTCCCCCGCTCCTGAGCCGACTCCCACCGAGACCTCCGAGGGATCAGGGGACGCTCATACCTTCGTCTTCGCCCCCACCGAGCCGATGAGCTCCTACGTCACGGCCATTGTCGCCGGGCCTTACGTCGGTGTGACCGACGAGTACGTGGCCGAAGACGGACGCACCGTGCCGCTGGGCGTCTACTGCCGCAGGAGCCTGGTCGAGCACATGGACTCAGCCGAGATCCTGGACCTGACCAAGCGGGGCTTCTCCTACTACGAGGACCTGTTCGCCACGCCCTACGCCTTCACCAAGTATGACCAGATCTTCGTTCCCGAGTTCAATGCCGGGGCGATGGAGAACGCCGGTTGCGTCACCCACCGTGATGACTACATCTTCCGTTCCAGGCCCGTCGAGGCCCGCGTGGAGCGACGCGCCGTGACGATCCTGCACGAGCTGGCTCATATGTGGTTCGGCGACATGGTCACCATGACCTGGTGGAACGACCTGTGGCTCAACGAGTCCTTCGCCGAGTACACCTCCACCCTGGCCACCGCCGAGATCACCCGCTGGAACCAGGCCTGGACGACCTTCCAGACCCTGGAGAAGGGCTGGGCCTACAACCAGGACCAGCTCAGCTCCACCCACCCCGTGGCTGCAGAGATCAACGACCTGCACGACGTCGAGGTCAACTTCGACGGCATCACCTACGCCAAGGGGGCCTCAGTCCTGGCCGCGCTCGTGGGCTACGTGGGCAGGGACAACTTCTTCGCCGGCATTCAGCGCTACCTGGCGGCGCACGCCTATGCCAACGCCGAGCTGAGCGACCTGCTCCGTGAGCTGGAGGCGGTCTCGGGCCGAGACCTGAGTACCTGGACCCGTCTGTGGCTCCAGGAGGCCGGCGTGACGACCCTGCGCACGCAGCTGGGCACCGACGCCGACGGCGTCATCACCCAGGCGGCCGTTCTTCAGGAGATCCCAGCCGAATCACCGGCCTCTCTGCGCCCGCACCGGGTGGCGATCGGCTGCTACAGCCTGACCGGCCGGGGCGCCGAGGCGCGCCTGGAGCGCACCGACCGCATCGAGCTCGATGTCGACGGCGATCTGACTGAGGTTCCCGAGATGGTCGGCTCCGGGCGGACCGACGTCATGATTCTCAACGACGACGACCTCACCTACGCCAAGGTCCGCCTCGATGAGGACTCACTGTCCTTCGGGCTCGAGCACATCGAGTCCTTCACCGAGTCCCTGCCGCGCTCAATCGTCCTGGCCTCGGCCTGGGACATGGTGCGTGACGGCGAGCTCGCCGCCTCCCGCTTCCTCGACGCGGCGCTTCGGGCGCTGGGCGTGGAGGACCTCCTCGGTCATCCAGGGACTTCTGGGGCGCATCACGACATGCCTGTCCGGTTTCCTGCCCCCGGCCGTGCGCCGGGAACTGGCTCCGGGAACGGCCGACCGGCTGCTGGAGCTGGCTCGGACGGCCCAGGCCGGAAGCGACAAGAAGCTCCAGCTGGTCCGGGCCCTGGTCGCTCACGCCGTCACCGATGAGCAGCTCGACGTCGTCGCCGGCCTCCTGGAGGGGGGCGAGACGCTTGGCGGCCTCGACATCGACCAGGACCTGCGCTGGGACCTGCTGATCGGCCTGGTGGCCGCCGGCCGCTTCGGGAGGAGCAGATTCGTGCCGAGGAGGCTCGGGACCGCACGACCACGGGACGGGAGCGCGCCGCCGAGGCCCGTGCCTCGATCCCGACCCCGGAGGCGAAGCAGGCCACCTGGCGGGCGCTCGTCGACGACGCCTCCATGCCCAATGAGACCCAGGTGCGCGTGCTGCGGGGGCTGACCAATGTCGAGCGCCACCCCGAGCTGCTGGTTCCCTTCGTGGGAGCGTACGTGGAGGCCATCGACTCCGTGTGGTCCTCGCGTACCTTCCACATGGCCGAGAATCTGCTGACCGGCCTGTGGTCCTGCGCCACGGTGGGCCTGGAGGGCGCTGCTGACCCGGCCGCCGCTCTGACGGGCTGGCTGGAGTCCCACACTCAGGCCCCGGCCGCACTGCGGCGGATCGTGCGCGAGAACCTCGATGACACGCTGCGCGTGGCCAGGGCCCAGGCCGCTGAGAGCACGAACCGCCAGTAGCCGCGCAGCACCGCGGCCTGGGTCGGGCTCAGCACGAGGCAAAGGGCTGGGGCAGAGCGCATGACACGCTCGGCCCCAGCCCGTGAGGTGCCGGCCCCGACATCCTGGCACCCGCATCGCTCAGCGCCGGGACGACTCCGCAGAGCTCTTGCCCGTGGACTTAGCGGCGGCGGCCTGCGCGGCGGCGAAGGCATCGACGTCGTCGTCCTCGCGCCCAGGGGTCTTGAAGTCGAACTTGACGATGAGGAACCTGAAGAGGAAGTAGTAGATGACGGCGTACACCAGCCCCATGATGATGATCACGAGCGGGCCACGAACCGCGCCACCGGAGAGCTCGGCGGACTTGCCGAAGTTGAGCAGGTAGTCGATCGCCCCGGCGGAGAAGGAGAATCCGTCCTTCGCGCCGAGCAGGTTGGCGATGGCCAAGGAGGAGCCGGTGAGCACCGCGTGGACGGCGTAGATCGGGAAGGCCACGTAGGCGAAGGCGTACTCGAGGGGCTCGGTGATGCCGGTGATGAAGGCGGTCAGGGCCACCGAGATCATGAGGGCGCCGGTCGCCTTGCGCTGGCGGGCTTGGCGGTGTGCCAGATGGCCAGTGCGGCTGCGGGCAGGGCGAACATCATGATCGGGAAGAAGCCGGTCATGAAGCCTCCGGTCCACGAGTTCGAGCCGTCCACGCCCTGGAAGAAGCAGGTGAGGTCGCCGTGCGCGGTACCGCCTGAGGCCGTCTGGCAGGATCCGAGCTGGAACCAGGGCACGGAGTTGAGGAGGTGGTGCAGGCCGAAGGGGATGAGCAGCCGGTTGACCGTGCCGAAGACGAAGACCGCCAGAGCGCCGGCAAGGCCCTTGGAGTTGCCTGCATTAATGAGCCATCCGCCGAGCTGTTCGTTGATGAGCCAGTTGAAGGCCGGGTAGAGCGCCGACATCACCAGGGCGATGACAAGCGCGGCGCCGGAGGTGATGATGGGGACGAAGCGGCGTCCACCGAAGAAGGCCAACCAGTCGGGCAGCTTGACGCGGTAGTACCGCTGCCAGAGCAGGGCGGCGACGACGCCGATGACGATACCGCCGAGGACCCCGTAGTTGATGGGCGTCTGGGTGGGAATGTCACAGAGCTTGACGCCCTGGTTCCAGGGGCCCACCTGAGCGATCTCTCCCTTGGCGGGATCGAAGGAGTGGAGGCAGTCGAGGGCCTCCTGGTTCAATGGCTCGGGCTTGCCCATGATGATGGGGGACATGGTCCAGGTGACTGCCCGGTAGACGAGAAAGCCGAACAGGGCAGCCACCCCGGTGGAGCCGTCGGCCTTCCTGGCGAATCCCACGGCGACGCCGACCGCGAAGATGAGGGGCAGGTTGTCGAAGACCGCTCCGCCGGCCGCGGAGAAGACGTCTGCGACGGGCTGGAACCAGGACAGCTTCGAGGCGAGTCCGTCGGCCCCCAGCATGTCCGCCTGCCCCAGACGCAGCAGCAGGCCCGCCGCCGGGAGCGTGGCAATGGGCAGCATCAGGGATCTGCCCAGACGCTGCGCAAGGGCGAAGGCGCCGCTCGTCTTCTTCTTGTCTGACATGATGTTCTCCAGTTCAGGATCGAGCGGCTGCACTGCCGCGTCAGAGATAGCCACCATGACGGTGGTAGTCGGGACGGATCGACATCGAACACGTCTGGACCAGTGACACCAGAAAAACCGATAGATCCTTCAATGTCAAGCGCGGGGTGCACTCGTCGGCCATAATGATATGAAAGTCGACGCGACGGAGCGGAAGCAGTGGTCGCGACCACCCCCTTCTCCTGGCCGCCTCCACCTACTGTCAACCAGGGGAGCCCCATGCCCAAGAACGCAGGTAAGAAGCCGGCAAAGTACGTCATCGTGCGCAATCACCTGCTGGATCTGGTCAGGAACGGGCTCGCCAACGGCAGTCCGGTGCCGTCCGAACGCGAGCTGTGCGAGCAGTTCGAGGTCTCCCGTATGACCGTGCGCCAGGCCATCGACACCCTCGTGGTCGACGGAATCCTGGAGCGTCACCAGGGCAAGGGGACATTCGTGGCGCCCCCGAAGCTCGACCTGCAGGTTCGGCTGACCTCCTTCACCCAGGAGATGCAACGTCGCGGAATGGAGCCCGGCGTGGTCATGCTCCTGACCGAGACCGTCCCCGCAGACGAGACCGTGGCGGAGGCGCTTGAGCTCGCGGAGGGGGCCGAGGTCCACCACCTGCGTCGCCTGCTGACCGCCAACGCTATCCCCATGGCCATCGAGGAGAACTGGATCCCTGCGGCACTTCTTCCTGACCTGTTGCGTACCAGCCCGAACTTCTCGATCTACGCAGAGCTGACCCAGGTCGGAATGGCGCCCGAGTGGGGCGAGGACATGATCGAGGCCCATGCGGCCACGGCACAGGAGGCAGCCCTGCTATCCGTCCAGGAGGGCGCCCCAACCCTGGACATCACTCGGCGCACCTTCCACGAGCACCGCGCGATCGACTACTCGCGCACCCTGTTCCGGGCTGACCGCTACACCCTGTGGGTTCCGGTGGCCGCGCCCAAGCCGGCCTTCCGTCCCGACCGGCCGAAGCGTTGAGGAGCTGTCGCAGTTCGGCACTGGACAACCTCCGGGCGACCTGTACCATAGGATACTGGTATGGACCATTAGTCCGGTACCGGCGAAGGTGCCGCACCCGACTGCACCTCCCCCATGTCCTGACGCCTCATCTCGGCACTATCACCCACCGAGCCCGGCAACTGCCCGGGCAGACCCAGGAGGAACCCATGTCTCAGGCACAGAGCATCGTCGACGCTCTCGGAGGATTCGACAACATCGTGGAGATCGAGCCCTGCATCACGCGGCTGCGCTGCGAGCTGGAGGACGGTTCCCTCGTGGACGAGCCGGCGCTGAAGGCCGCGGGCGCGCACGGAGTTGTCAAGCTCGGCGACATCGTGCAGGTCGTGGTCGGTCCCAACGCGGACACGATCGCGGAGGACATCGAGGACCTGCGGTGAGCCTGACCGTCCAGTCCCCTGTTTCCGGCCTCGTCGTCGCTCTCGACGACGTTCCCGACCCTGTCTTCGCCGGCAAGATCGTTGGTCCCCGGTGTGGCCGTCACCCCGGACCCCGCTTCCGGGGACGAGGTCAGCGCCCTGGCACCGATCAGTGGAACCATCACGAAGATCCATCCCCACGCCTACGTCATCACCAACGATGACGGCCGCAGCGTTCTGGTCCACCTGGGGCTGGACACCGTGGGTCTCGGGGGCAGTGGCTTCACTCTCCTGGCCGGTGAGGGGGAGACCGTCGACGCGGGCAGCCCCGTCATCAGCTGGTCCCCGGCCCGGATCGAGGCCAGTGGGCTCAACCCGATCGTCCCCGTCATCGCCCTGGAGGGCGATGAGTCCGATCTGGAGCCCGTGTCACCCGGCTGCAGGGTCGCAGCCGGCGACACGCTCGTGACCTGGACGTAAGTCCGAGCGCGCGTCCGGTCTCATTCGGACCCTGCTGAACTACGCGTGGTCCCGACCGTCACACTGACGGTCGGGACCACATCATCTCACTGACCCACCCGACTCCGGTCCGCCCGTTCCGGTGAGCGCGGACCAGGATCCCTCAGTCCCGTGGAGCCATCTCGTCGCGCACGACGCTCAGCAGGCTGCCCAGGCGCGCGTTCTCGGGCAGGTCGTCGACCAGGACGACCTCGCCCGCGCCGTCGGCCAGCGGGATCCGCCAGTTGGGGTACTCCTGGTCCGTGCCGGGCTGGTTCTGAGCACGACGCTCCCCCACGCCGTCGACTAGGGCGATGCCGACCAGGGACCGAGGGGTGCGCACCACGTAGCGGTGCAGGGCCTCCACGACCTGACGCTCGGTGGGCGCGTCCTCCAGCAGGCCGTGCTCGCGCAGCCGGGCGGTCATCCGGTCGCGCTCAATGCGAGCCTCGGTGCGCACCTGCTCGACCGGCTCGGTGAGCAGGCCGAGACGCTCACGCAGATCAACGTGCTCGTCAGCCAGGTAGCCGGCAGTCGGGGGAAGATCGTGGGTGTTGACCGTGGACAGGGCGAGCCTGCGGTAGTCCTGGGGCTGGAGGGCCAGCCGTCATGCTGCTTCTCGAACCACAGGACGCTGGTTCCCAGCACGCCGCGGCTGGCCAGGTAGTCGCGCGCCCAGGGCTCCACGGTTCCCAGGTCCTCACCGATGACGACGGCACCGGCCCGGTGAGCCTCCAGGAGGACGACGCCGAGCATGGCCTCGTGGTCGTAGCGTACGTAGGCGCCGTGGTCTGCGCCCATGCCCTCAGGAATCCACCACAGACGGAACAGGCCGATGATGTGGTCCACGCGCAGCGCGCCGGCGTGACGCAGGACCGTGCGCACCATGTCGCGCAGAGGGGCGTAGGCACTGCGCGCCAGGTACTCGGGGTTCCACGGCGGCTGGGACCAGTTCTGGCCCTGCTGGTTGTACATGTCCGGCGGAGCCCCCACAGTGACTCCGGAGGCGAAGGCCTCCGGGTTCGACCATACGTCCGCTCCCCTGCGAGTGCACACCCACGGCGAGGTCGTCCATGATGCCCAGGGCCATCCCCGAGGCCAGGGCCTCGGTCTGGGCGCGGGCCAGCTGTTCGTCGACGATCCACTGCAGCCAGGCGAAGAAATCGATGCGCTCGGCCAGCTGGTGCGCCTCGTTGGCGACGTAGGCGGAGTCCGCCTCCCGCAGTGTGGCGGGCCAGGACTGCAGGGGCCCGTGCTTCTCCACCAGCGCGCTCCACAGGGCGAAGCGCTCCAGCCCCTCGCCCTGCTCGGCGCGGAAGCGCTCGAAGTCTCGCTGGCGGGAGTAGGAGCGACCGGCGGCGAAGATGACCTCGAGGGCCTCTCGCTTGGCCTTCCACACCACGTCGCGGTCGATCGGCTCGGCGCTCAGGTCACTGTCCTTGACCTCCTCGAAGGCCCACTGCACGAGCGAGCGCTTGGGGCCGGACAGGTGGGCCACCTCGAGGATGTTCTCCGGCCGGATGTAGATCGGGTTGACGAAGCGACGCGTCACCGGCAGGTAGGGCGAGGGGGTCATCGGCGCCACCGGCTCAGCCGCGTGCAGCGGGTTGATGAGCAGGAAGTCGGCCCCCTGGTCCCCCAGGAAGGCGGCGAGCTCAGTGAGGTCATCAGCGTCGCCGGTCCCCCACGACCTGCGCGAGCGGATCGAGTACAGCTGGGTCATGACTCCCCAGCCGCGTTCACCGAGGGACTCGGGCAGATCGAGGTGGTTGGGGGTGACAGCCAGAGCCGAGGTCACCGTGACGGTCTCCGCCTCACCGTCGGCGGGCGGCCCGGCGTGAGCCCCCTGCGGGGCCGACTGGTCGGTGGAGCTGGAGCCGGGGCTGACCTCGGCGATGATCCGGTGCCACCCCAGGGGCAGATCGGCTCCGAGGATGAAGGAGGCTCGGCCACGTTTGATGCCGTCCACCTCCCGAGGCACGGTCCAGTCCTCGGTCTGAGTCAGCTCACGGACGCCGCCGTCCTCCAGCTCAACGCGTACCCGTACCTTGGCACCGTCGGGCACATAGACGGGGACGGTGGACTCCACGCCGCCGCGCGTGACGACCGTGGGAGCGAGCGTCTGGCGCCAGGGGGCATCCTCGACCTCTCGCAGAGCACGCCCGATCTCCTCCTCGGAGTGGGTGCTCACCCCCAACGCGGCGAGTACGGCCTTGAGGGTGGCGCTTGACGGGGAGGCAAGGTTGCCGTGATAGTCCCAGTACTCGGTGGAGACACCGTGTGCCTCGGCGAGTTGCTTGAGGCTCTCGGAAGCAGGTAACTGGTCGTCGTTGAACTCGTTCATGTGCGTGGGTCAGCCTTGCGTGAGCAGATGTGCGGTGGAGCGCCATGGAGCGGGCATGGAGCAAGGTTGCGCTCCGCCATCACCCCTGGGGATGGATGGGTCGGATCGGGATGCGGACGCTAGCAGGACTAGCAGTGTCCAAGTGTGCCCTAGCGGCTGAGGGTTGTGCACGCGCCGCACCGTGTTCTCTGATGTTTTGCTGCAACTGTTTCACCGTGAGGTGCCGGGATGGCGCCACTGCGGATGAGAAGCTCGAGGAAGGTGCGCCCGGGACGACACGGCCGGTCGACGATCGGCAGGCCAGCGGGCAAGGCCGGTGTCCCGTTCTCGACAGGAGTCCGAATGAGTCCGAGTGCTGTACCGAGTGATGTAAAAGGACAGACAGGTCGCCCGACTCCACGTTGAAGGTGCTGGAGCCGGGCGACCGTGCAGACCGTCCGGGAACCGGGTGATCAGTCAGAGAGCCGCGATCTCTGAGGCGAGGTTGTCCGCCGTGGGCCCCACGACGACCTGGACGATGCGGCCGGAACGCACCACGCCGAAGGCGCCGGCCGCCCGCAGCGCCTCCTCATCTACCTTCGTCTGATCGGCGACCTCGACGCGCAGACGCGTGATGCACGGCTCGAGATCGGTGATGTTCTCCTGGCCGCCGAGACCGGCGACGATGTCTGATGCAGTGCTCATGGCTTCTCCTTCCCGGTTCCCGTCCTCGCGCAATCCCCGGTCATGCGCTTGGTCGGGCAGCTGAGGTCCTTCGTGCTCACGATCACTTTATCCCACCTCCACCTCGTCCGCGGCGAAGAATTCGGGTCGGGAGGGACGTGTGCACGGAGGCCGCAGGCCTGACGCACCAGAGGTGACCGCGCAGGAGGAACCTCCTCGCCTGACGACGTTCCCTCACGTAACCTTACGGGAACGCGACAGATGCCTTGACGACGCCGCAGAGGAGCTCGTTATTCCCCTGGCGGAAACGTCTCATCCCGGCCACAGTCGGGGCACAATGAGCGATGATCCCCATTCGTCTCCGATGAGGAGCACCACATGACAGCGTCCGACACCACCTCCACAACTCTGTCCGGCATCGGTGTGAGCCCTGGGCTTGTGGCCGGTCCCGTCGCCAGGATGGCACCTCCCATTCCTGAGCCCGAGATCGCGACCCTCGAGTCCAGTCGCGACGTCGAGAAGGAGTGCGAGCGCATCGCGCTGGCGGCCCAGCAGGTCAAGAAGGGCCTGGAGCTGTCCGCAGCCGAGGCCAAGGCCGAGGCCCGCACCCTCCTTGAGACCACTGCGCAGATGGCCGCCGACCCCACCCTGACCTCGACGGCGCAGGCCATGGTGCGTGAGAAGCGCTTGGTTCCAGAGCGCGCCGTGTGGGAGTCCGCGGGGACACTGGCCACCATGCTGGAGTCCCTGGGCGGCTACATGGCCGAGCGTACCCGTGACGTCCAGGATGTACGTGACCGCATCGTCGCCGTCCTGACCGAGTCCCCGATGCCGGGGATCCCCCGCCTGCCCGAGCCCTTCGTGCTCGTGGCCACCGATCTGGCCCCGGCCGACACCGCGCTGCTGGACCCCGAGAAGGTCATCGCCTTCATCACCTCCGAGGGTGGCCCCACCTCCCATACCGCGATCCTGGCGCGCGCCCTGGGCATGCCGGCGATCGTCGGCACTGGTGAGCAGGTCACCGACGCGCTGGCCGAGGGCGACATCGTCATGGTCGACGGCACGAAGGGAAGCATCACCCTCAACCCCTCCGAGGACGCTCTGCGCCGGGCCCGAGAGCTTGCCTCGCGCGTGCGCGTCTTCAACGGTGACGGGGCCACGAAGGACGGTCACGAGGTCCAGCTGCTGGCCAATGTGGGCGACGCGGCCGGCGCCCGTAGCGCGGCGGAGGCCGGGGCCATGGGCATCGGCCTGTTCCGCACCGAGTTCTGCTTCCTGGACCAGCCCGAGGAGCCCACGGTAGAGGCTCAGGTGGAGGCGTACCAGGGCGTCCTGGAGGCGTTCCCAGGCAAGAAAGTCGTGGTGCGCACGCTTGACGCCGGGGCGGACAAGCCGTTGCCCTTCCTGACCGACGCCACCGAGGCCAACCCGGCGCTCGGCGTGCGCGCCTACCGCACGACGCGCCGCGACCCCGGGGTCCTGGACCACCAGCTCGAGGCCCTGGCCAAGGCCGAGGCCGCCACCGAGGCCAAGGTGTGGGTCATGGCCCCGATGATCTCCACAGCCGAGGAGGCCGAGGCCTTCACGCAGAAGGCCCGCTCCTACGGCCTCAAGACGGCCGGCATGATGATCGAGGTGCCCTCCGCCGCGCTCATGGCCGACAAGCTCTTCGAGCACGCCGACTTCGCCTCCGTGGGCACCAACGACCTCACCCAGTACGTCATGGCAGCCGACCGTCTGCTGTCCTCGCTGGCGGACCTGTCCACGGCCTGGCAGCCGGCCGTCCTGCGTCTGATCGGCACCGCGTGCGAGGGGGCCTCCCCCAAGGGACGTCCGGTAGGCGTGTGCGGTGAGGCCGCCGCGGACCCGGCACTGGCCTCCGTCCTCGTGGGTCTGGGAGTCGCCTCCCTGTCGATGACGGCACGCGCGCTGCCCGATGTCGACGCCGTCCTGAAGTCCGTCACGCTTGCCGAGTGCCAGGAGCTGGCGAAGGTCGCCCTGGACGCGGCAACAGCCGAGGACGCGCGCACTGCGGTGCGTGCGCAGCTGCCGATCCTGGAGGAGCTCGGCCTGTGACACCCCCTTACCCCGTCCCCGCCGCCACGGAGGGAGCCTCGGGTCGGTGACCCGGATCCTCAACCTGGCGGCGGGTGATGGGGAGGACGTCTTCTCCGGGGACTCCCTGCCCCAGCTCTCGGGCCGGGTTTACGGAGGACAGGTGGTTGCCCAGGGCATGCTCGCCGCGGCCTCCACAATCGAGGACGACGGTGACGGCGAGCGCCTGCCGCACTCGGTCCACGCCTTCTTCATGCGAGGCGGACAGCCCGACACGCCGATCACCTTCACCGTCGAGCGCCTGCACGACGGACGGTCCTTCTCCCAACGGCGCACGGCCGCCTCCCAGGAGGGCACGCCGATCCTCACGATGCTCACCTCCTTCCAGGAGGAGCAGGAGGGCGCCGACCTCCATGTCCCAGCCCCCTCGGTTCCGCGACCTGAGGACTTAACGAGCGCCCTGGAGATCTTCCGCACCATCGATCATCCGGTGGCGCGTTTCCTGGGGCGCACGGCGGCCTTCGACCTCAGGCACGTGGAGGGCAACCTCTACCTGCGCCCCGCCCAGGATCGGACCGGTCGCCAGCACCTGTGGATGCGATCGCGCAGCCGTATCCCGGAGCAGACCTCCCAGACCGTGCACCGGGCGCTACTGGCCTACGTGTGCGACCAGGTGATGCTGGAGCCGGTGCTGCGAAGCCAGGGACTATCCTGGCGCAGCGAGGGCATGAGTCTGGCGACCCTCGACCACGCCCAGTGGTTCCACCGGGACGTGGACATGGGCGACTGGCTGCTCTACGTGCAGGACTCCCCCTCCTCACAGGGCGGCCGCGGCATGGCTCGCGCCCAGGTCTTCGACTCATCCGGTCGCCTGGTGTCGACCATCGCCCAGGAGGGTATGGTGCGCATGCCCACCGGCTCCCAGTCCGACGGCGGTTCGGGACGTTGGCGAATCCGTATGGGTGAGGGCGACGACGGCAGCGCAATCCCCGGCTGACGCCCTCCGCATCCTTTTCTCCTCTCAGGTGATTCACGGTGTCGATTGCTGTACTTCAGGTTCTCAACGTCATCGCCGCAACAGTCAGTACCGTGTCATCACTGCTGACTGTCGTCCAACCTCAGATCATGAGCAAGTCGCGAGAGGTCAGCGCCGGCGAGAGGTTCTTCGCTCAGATGTATGCGGCTCGAGCGGTTCCCCTCGGTGTGGTGACGGCAGCCGTACCTTTTGTCGCACCTTCAGACATCACTAGTGTGAGGCTGGTTCTCATGGCTGCGATGGCGGTTCAGATCGTCGATGCCGGCATCGGTATCCGACGCAGAGAGGTGTCCATGGTCATCGGTCCGTCAATCGCGGCGATCGTTCACGGCCTCACAGCCTGGCTGATATGAACGAATTCACTTAAATTTGTCTTCTCTACAGAGGTGAGAATAAGGTCAGCCTGAATATCGAGACGACAGAGTGAGGACATTGATGTCGAGGTGGAGCCACCCAAAATAAAAACGCAAGCAAGACCGCGTGCAAGAACTACTTTCACCAACACACGCCCCCCCAATCATGAACACAATCACACCAACCTCCACCACCCCAACGATCAATTTCAAAGCCTTCATGATATGATTTAATCATGACTTTTGTAACTTTGCCGAACGACGGACATCTTTGGTACTCCATAAGAAGCGCATCATCACCCAAGGCCCCATTAGTACTCGTCCAAGGAAGAGGCCTGGACCACCATGGATGGGACTCCGTCCTGAACGAATTCACCAATCGACCCATCATACTCATCGACCACAGGGGCACCGGCCAGAGCACGGCTTCACTGAACTCAGAGTGGTCGACACGAGATTTCGCAAATGATGTAGTAACCATCCTCGATCATGCAGGCATCGATAGGGCACACGTTTACGGACACTCAATGGGAGGAAGAATTGCTCAGTGGCTCGGAGCGGAGCACGCCGACCGCATTATTACACTCACCATTGGGGGCACCAGCGTTGGCGACGGAACTGGACTACCTCGCCCCACCATTGGCGCAGCGGCCCTAGCATCCGGGGACCCGAGCGCACTGGCTTCACTCTTCTATCCGGATGATTGGGTCGCAGCAAATCCTCAACAAGCCACCAGCGTCCTCCCTGAGCCTCATTCACCAGAAGCAATGAGCATCCACAGCAAGGCCTCAGACCGACCTGACGGGCCAGCTCCAGAGAAAATCACGACCCCCACCTTAATCCTCCACGGCGCGAATGACCCCATCTCCGACCCCGGCAACGCAGCAATTCTTGGAAAGAGAATCCCAAATTCGGAAGTATTGATGGTTCCAGATGCCAGGCACGCCTACTGGGCCGGAAAACCAGATGTTCATTCCTCGGTTGCGAAATTCCTTTCATCGAACGACCCGAACTGATGTCCTCGTTGTTCTCCCGCGTCGCGCCAGCGACTCGGTGTCCACGTAGTTGACGTGCCTGATCCACAGTCAATGCGGTCGAGCGACAACCTCAGAATCTCGGGAGCTCTGCTCGACCTCCAACGTTGCCGCAGATCATAATCAGCGCACCGCACCAGATCCGACCTTCAGGCGTCACATCAAAGTCCAGCGATAACCGATCCCTGCTCAGGGCATGACTGCCGGTGAAGCACCCAGGGAGCACCTTGCTGCGGGCTGCGTTGCCGGAACTCCTCAAAACGGAGCGGTACACCCTTCGCAGCATTGAGATCAGAGCTGTCCATCGCTTGGATGTGGAGATGGGGCTGCGTGGAGTTCCCGGAGTTGCCGCATCTACCGATCTGATCGCCGGCACTCACCCGGTCACCGGGTGAGTGCCGAACAGAACCTCGCTGAAGGTGCACGAGTCCAACGTAATGGGGCCCTTCGGCAACCTGGATGATCACGTGGTTTCCGGGGATGGCAGTAAGTCCCTGCCGAATCCGTTGGGGCTGACTCAATCCGTACGGGATGAGTGTCAGTGCGGAGCGGCGCGCCTCGTGGTCGGGTTCGCCGTCGTGAACCGAGACCACGGTTCCCGTGACAGGCGAGTACAGGGGAAGGCCGAAGGCGCGGAAGAGTTCTGGTGGCTCGGGGGCGAAGAGCGCACGCAGGCTGCGCGCTGGAGCCGTGCGACCAACGTCGTCCACGGCAACGAAGTCGAGCGCGTACGTGGTGGCGAACAGGTGAGTCCCGTGGCTGGGAACGCGGTGTGTGGGGCTGCGCTCGGTCAGCCACTGCCCGTCGAACGGAAGCTTCCCGATGACACCGCCTTCGGGGATGAGTCCTGGGGTATTCCTACTCATCATGACACCTCCCACAACACCGATCAGCGCAATCGGTCCCAACTAACAATACGCGCGAGCTCGCCGCCTGAAACAGGACTAGAAGCGCCATTCCCTCAGCCAGATGGCTGAAAGAATGGCGCTTCTCCTTCTTATGCGGTCGACCGGCGGGTGATTGACCGCGCCCACTCAGTCTCGAGTCAGCTTCCGGTAGGTGACCCGGTGGGGGCGGGCCGCCTCGGGGCCGAGGCGCTCAACCTTGTTCTCCTCGTAGGAGGCGAAGTTCCCCTCGAACCAGTACCAGCTGGCCGGGTTCTCGTCGGTGCCCTCCCAGGCCAGGATGTGGGTGGCCACGCGGTCGAGGAACCAGCGGTCGTGGGTGATGACCACGGCGCAGCCGGGGAACTCCAGCAGAGCGTTCTCCAGGGAGCCCAGGGTCTCGACGTCGAGGTCGTTGGTGGGCTCGTCCAGGAGGATGAGATTACCGCCCTGCTTGAGGGTCAGGGCCAGGTTGAGGCGGTTGCGCTCACCGCCGGAGAGCACACCGGCCGGCTTCTGCTGGTCGGCCCCCTTGAAGCCGAAGGAGGCGACGTAGGCGCGCGAGGGCATCTCCACGTTGCCGACCTGAATGTAGTCCAGCCCGTCGGAGACGACCTCCCACAGGGTCTTCTTGGGGTCGATGCCGGCTCGGGACTGGTCGACGTAGGAGAGCTTGACGGTCTGGCCGATCTTGAGGTCCCCGCCGTCGAGCGGCTCCAGGCCCACGATGGTCTTGAACAGGGTGGACTTCCCGACGCCGTTGGGGCCGACGACCCCGACGATGCCGTTGCGCGGCAGGGTGAAGGAGAGCCCGTCGATGAGGGTGCGCCCGTCGAAGCCCTTGTTGAGGTTGGTGGCCTCCAGGACCTGGTTGCCCAGGCGGGGCCCCGGCGGGATCTGGATCTCCTCGAAGTCGAGCTTGCGGGTGCGCTCGGCCTCGGCGGCCATCTCCTCGTAGCGGGCCAGACGGGCCTTGGACTTGGCCTGGCGTCCCTTGGCCGAGGAGCGCACCCACTCGAGCTCCTCCTTGAGGCGCTTGGCGAGCTTGGCGTCCTTCTTGCCCTGGACCTCGAGGCGCTTCTCCTTGGTCTCCAGGTAGGTGGAGTAGTTGCCCTCGTAGGGGTAGAGGTGACCGCGGTCGACCTCGGCGATCCACTCGGCGACGTGGTCGAGGAAGTAGCGGTCGTGGGTGACGGCGATGACGGCGCCCTGGTAGCTGGCCAGGTGCTGCTCGAGCCAGAGGACGGACTCGGCGTCGAGGTGGTTGGTGGGCTCGTCCAGGAGGAGGAGGTCCGGGGCCTCGAGGAGCAGCTTGCACAGGGCCACACGGCGGCGCTCACCACCGGAGAGGTTCTTGACCTCGGCATCCGGCGGGGGGCAGCGCAGGGCGTCCATGGCCTGCTCCAGCTGGGAGTCGAGGTCCCAGGCGTTGGCGGCGTCCAGGGCGTCCTGGAGAGTGCCCATCTCAGCCATGAGGGCGTCGAAGTCGGCGTCCGGGTCCGCCATGGCGGCGCTGATCTCGTTGAAGCGGTCCAGCTTGGACTTGATCTCGGCAACGCCCTCCTCGACGTTGCCGAGCACCGTCTTGTCCTCGTTGAGCGGGGGCTCCTGCAGGAGGATGCCGACGCTGTAGCCGGGGGTCAGGCGGGCCTCGCCGTTGGAGGGCTGGTCGATGCCGGCCATGATCTTGAGGATGGAGGACTTGCCGGCGCCGTTGGGGCCGACCATGCCGATCTTGGCTCCGGGGAGGAAGGCCATGGTGACGTCGTCGAGGATGACCTTGTCCCCGTGGGCCTTGCGCGCCTTGATCATCTGGTAGATGTACTCAGCCACTGCTCGTCTGCGCCTTTCGTCAGGGTGTGAGCGGAGGTTCTGCGCGACGACGGCGACCGACCGGTCCCCTCCGTGCGCACCGTGGCCAAGCCTAAGGGAGCCCCGGGGCAATGGCGACGACGGCGGAGGTGAGACGGTGCACGCGGATCCGCAGCGCTCCCGCTGAGGCCCCATATGTTCTCGGACCATGCCCCTGGTAAGCCAGGAGGTAAAGCGTCTGTGGAAGGAGCGGGTCAAGGGCTTGGACATCAATGTCCGAAAACGGCCGGACTCCTTAAGGCCCCGATGCCATGCTTGGAGCGTTTCTGAGGAGGATCATGCCGGATTTGGACAGTGAATCGCTGTACAAGGCCCTGTTGGCCAAGGACAGCCGGTTCGACGGGCGATTCTTCGTCGGAGTCGCCACGACCGGCGTCTACTGCCGTCCAGTGTGCCGGGCGCGGAAACCGCTTGCGGTCAACTGCTCCTTCTACGCCACGGCAGCCGAGGCCGAGCAGGCGGGTTTCCGACCGTGCCTGCTGTGTCGGCCCGAGTTGGCACCCGGGTACGCGCCCGTGGACTCCTCAGCGTCACTGGCTCGCGCTGCGGCGCGCTACATCGAGAGGAACTGCGGTGTTCAGGGAAGCCTGACGGACATCGCCCGTCATCTGGGATGCTCCAACCGTCACCTGCGCCGTGTCTTCGAGGACGCTTATCACGTGCGTCCCGTCGAGTACCGCCAGACCTGCAGACTTCTACTGGCCAAGAGCCTTCTGACCGACACGGACCTATCTGTGGTGGACGTGGCCTATTCCGCGGGATTCGGCAGCCTGCGCCGCTTCAACGAGGTGTTCCGACGTCGCTACCGGCTGACGCCCACCGCTTTGCGCAGCCAAGCACGGCTCAGTAGGACCGATGGTGACGCCGTCCGGCTCAGTCTGGGGTACCGTCCCCCATACCGTTGGGACCTCATGCTGAAGTTCCTGGCACGCAGAGCCATCCCCGGCGTCGAGAAGGTCGAGGAGGATCGTTACGCCAGGACGATCCGCCTGCGCTCCTCAGGACGTGATCTCACCGGCTGGGTGACCGTGGACAACGACGCTGAGCACAATCGGCTGACGGTGACCGTCTCCGCCTCCCTGCTGCCCGCACTACCGGTGGTGCTGGATGGGATCAAAAATCTGTTCGATCTCCATTGCGAGCCCGATACCGTGGCTCGCGCACTCACAAGCATGGACGAGTCCGCACTCGGACCATTCATCCCGGGCATACGCGTACCGGGCTGCTTCGACGCCTTCGAAACCGCTGTCCTCGCGGTACTGGGCCAGCAGGTCACGGTCCAGGCGGCCAGGACACTGGCCGGTCGGCTCGTCCAGGCCCTCGGCTCACCCGTGGACACCGGAATCGACGGACTGACCACGACCTTCCCCATGGTTCAGGAGCTCCTCAACCTCGACGGTGCGATCGAGCAGCATCTAGGACCGCTCGGCATCATTGCTGCCCGGGCACGGGCTATTCACGGCCTGGCCGCGATGATGGGGTCTGGCATCATCGACGCCTCCTGCTGCCCCGACCCTGAAGCCGCAGTTACTCGGTTCATGGAGATCCCGGGCATTGGAGCCTGGACCGCCGGCTACATCGCCATGCGCTGCCTGGCCTGGCCCGACGCATTCCTCGCCACCGACCTGGAGGTCAGAAAGGCGCTGGGAACCCCGTCCCCAGGGAAGATCCTCACCCTGGCCGAATGTTGGAAACCGTGGCGGGCCTACGCCGTCATGCACCTGTGGAACCGGGCAGAAGCAGAATCAGTGTCCGAACACGCCACCAAGAGCAAGAAGCGGAACGAGAAGAAGGAAGAGATGCACTACCTCAGCCATTACGAGTCGCCCCTTGGCGCCATGACCATGGCCGGCGATGGCGAGCACCTCACGGGCCTGTGGTTCGACGGTCAGAAGTACGACCGCTCGACGATCGACGACGACGCGGTGGTCCAGCCCCATCTGCCCGTCTTTACGCAGACGGCGCAGTGGCTCGACACCTACTTCGAGGGCGCTGACCCGGGTTTCACCCCGCCGATCAGGGTTGAGGGCTCCGACTTCAAGAAGATGGTCACCTCCATCATGCTCTCCATCCCCTTCGGCGCCACCAGCACCTACGCCCAGATCGCTGCCGAGGTGGCCCGGCGTACCGGTCGGAAGCAGATGTCCGCCCAGGCCGTGGGTGGCGCGGTCGGGCACAACCCGATCGTTCTCATCGTGCCGTGCCACCGCGTGGTCGCGACCAACGGCAGTCTGCGCGGCTACGCGGGCGGGGTCAACCGGAAGGAATGGCTCCTGGAGATGGAGGGGGTCAACGTGTCCGGTCTGTTAACGCCGCCAGCCGCTGACGACGGCGGTGGAACGCGAGAATGAGAAGGCCGACCACGGCCCAGAGCAGGCCTTGGAGCATCCCAGGTGATCGACCCGACGGGCAGATGCAGGGATTCTGCCACGTAGTAGTTCACCAGGTGGAACCCTCCATGCACGCCGATCGCAGACCATGTCGACCCGGAGACGATTCGGACAATCATCGCCGTTACCGCGAATCCACACGGCAAGGCAAGATACGTGATGTGCTCAAGAAGATTCTGCTGCCCTACTTGAGAGAGAAGATGAAGAACAGTGAATCCGAGGACACTGGAGGCCGCAGCGAAACGCGTCTCACCCAGCGATGAGAAGAGCCACCCCCTCCATATGATCTCCTCAGGAATTCCCTGAAGAAGGAAGGCTATGGAGAAGGACTCGACGATCGCGAGCCACAGTGGACCCTGGAGTACCGACTGGTCGCCACCGGCAAACCCGAGCACTTGAAGCATGCTGGCCACCACAAGGTCCACGACGAGCGCAGCCAGAATCATCCCTGCCAGCCAAAGCATCGCACGTCTGTCGATGCGCAGGCCCATACTGACATGCCGGCCTCGGTCAAGCGTGCGACCCAAGACATAGCACAGGGATAAGAGCGAGCACCACCGCCGCCCCATAGATCAGCAGCACACACGACCCCACCGCGAATGACTCCACGAGATCATCGGGATTCTCATGTGCGAGAGCAAAAGACTGGATGACAGGAATCTGCTTCAGTAAAGGCGGAGCGAGCGCGCAGGCGAACATCATCACAAACGCAATCACGATGCGCAGAACCTTGCCGCCCTACAGTGAGGTGATGACCTTGATCCGATCGATCCCCACTGAGATCCGAGGACTCTAGAGACGAGAGCGTTGACGAGACTTCCACCGACCGAGGTTTTCCATGTGATGCACTCATGAAATTCACGGTACGCTCACCATTTTGCGGCCTCAATCGCACCCCGGAGGAATCAGGGGCGCATGGAAAAGAAATCAGGGACCCCTCCGGGGGATCCCTGACTCCGATGATCGCTTCTGATGAAGCGAGCCGATCAGTCCTCGGCGGTCTCCTGCTGCTTGCGCCAGCGGATGCCGGCGTCGATGAAGCCGTCGATGTCGCCGTCGAACACCGAGTCGGGGTTGCCGACCTCGAAGTTGGTCCGCAGGTCCTTGACCATCTGGTAGGGGTTGAGGACGTAGGAGCGCATCTGGTCCCCCCAGGAGGCTTTGACGTCCCCGGCGAGCTCCTTCTTCTTGGCGTCCTCCTCCTGCTGCTTGAGCAGGAGCAGTCGCGACTGGAGGACGCGCATGGCGGCGGCGCGGTTCTGGATCTGGGACTTCTCGTCCTGCATGGAGACCACCAGGCCCGTGGGCAGGTGGGTGATGCGCACGGCGGAGTCGGTGGTGTTGACGCTCTGCCCGCCGGGTCCCGAGGAGCGGAAGACGTCGATGCGGATGTCGGTCTCGGGGATGTCGATGTGGTCGGTGGACTCGATGAGCGGAATGACCTCGACGGCGGCGAATGAGGTCTGGCGGCGGCCCTGGTTGTCGAAGGGGCTGATGCGCACCAGGCGGTGGGTGCCGCCCTCGACGCTCAGGGTCCCGTAGGCGTAGGGGGCGTGGACCTCGAAGGTGACCGACTTCAGGCCCGCCTCCTCGGCGTAGGAGGTGTTGAGAACCTTGACGGGGTACTCGTGCCGCTCGGCCCAGCGGGTGTACATGCGCAGGAGCATCTCGGCGAAGTCGGCGGCGTCCACACCGCCGGCGCCGGAGCGGATGGTGATGACGGCGTCGCGGGGGTCGTACTCGCCGCTGAGCAGTGTGCGGATCTCCAGGTCGGAGAGGTCCTTGCTGATGGCCGACAGGTCCGCCTCGGCCTCGGCGAGGATCTCGGCGGCGTCCTCACCCTCCTCCTCACCGGCGAGCTCGACCATCGCCTCGAGGTCCTCGATGCGCTCCCCCAGGCTCTCAACCCGCTTGAGGTCGGCCTGGGCGTGGGAGAGCGCAGAGGTGACCACCTGGGCGGAGTCGGGGTCATCCCACAGGTCGGGCGCGGAGGCCTGCTCGGAGAGCTCGGCGATCCGGGCGCGCAGGGCCTCGGGGTCGGTCACCGCGGCGATGGAGGCGTAGGTGTGTCGGAGTCGTTCGATCTCAACGGAGAAGTCAGTGGCCACGGAGGGGAGTCTACGGCAGAACGCGCAAGGGGCGCCGTCGGGACGGACTCGGCCCGCTCCGACGGCTCGGTCACGCCCCACTGTTGTCCCTCATCCGCCCCTCACCCCAGCTCAATGCCCTGGGCCTGGGTGAGCAGCGCCTCGAGCACCGCGCGTGTCGCTGGGCCCGGCTCGGTGCGGGTTGATCGGTGACGCACCACCAGCTGGCGCGCGCCCAGCCCGGGCAGGCGCACCACGCTGAGCTCGTCCGGGACGAGTCCGGAGTAGACGGCCAGCTCGGGCAGGAGGGCGCACCCCAGCCCCTGACCGACCATGGCCAGAACGACGTCGTAGTCGTAGGCAACGTGCCGCGTCGTCAACGGCACCCCCAGCTGACGCTCCAGGCGGTCCAGGGCGAAGGCGCCTGCGGTCCCCGGGGCCAGATCAATCCAGGTGGCGCGTGCCAGGTCCGCCAGGGTCGTTGGGGCCGCCTGTTCGGCCGGCACGACAACGAGCCAGGACTCATCCAGCAGCGGGATGTCGGCCACGCCCCGGGGCGCCGCGGGCAGCGTGTGCTCGTCACGCTCGATGAGGACCAGGTCGAGCTCGCCCCGACGCAGCCGGGACAGGGCGTTGCGCTCCTCGACCTCCTCGACGATCACCTCCAGCTCCGGGCCGGTAGCCGCCAGGGAGGTCAGGAGGGGCAGCAGGAGCGCACGGACGGCGGAGGCGAAGCCCCCAACACGCACCACACCTGAGGGGATGGAGTCGTCCAGGTCCGCCAGCTCACGGCGCACGGTGGTCAGCTCGTCCTCAATGCGCTCGGCCGCGTCCGCCAGAACCTTCCCGGCCGCCGTGAGCACGGCTCCGGTGGGTGTGCGGTCCAGGACCCGGGCACCGCACTCACGCTCCAGGAGGCGAATCTGCTGGGAAACGGCCGACGGCGTTATATGAAGGAGATCTGCCGCTGCGACGACTCCTCCGGCCCGATGGACGGCCAATAGAACCGAGAGCCTCTGAGGCAGTACCTGCATGAAGTAAATCTACACCCCTCATGCAGATAGATGCGATTGACCTTCATTCGGGGGTGTCCAAGAATCATCCCCGTGAACGACGTGCTCTCCTCCCTCATCTCTATCGGCGGCTGGATCGGTGCCGCTGAGCTCCTCATGGCCTACTTCATGGTCTCCAAGGGCACGATCGCAGGCGATTCGCTCAAGTACCAGGCCCTCAACATCACCGGATCCGTGATGCTGACGATCAACTGCGCAAGCTCCGGGGCCTGGCCCAGCGTCATCGCCAACGCCTTCTACCTCCTGGTGGGCATCAACATCCTGTTCACGGTGAAGCGGGCCTACATCGCGCAGCTCTCGCGCCGACAGAAGGAGGAGCTGTGGGCCCGGATGCACCAGCGCCGGCGCTCCTCCCCCGTGGTCTCAGCAGGCTTCGTCGAGCAGGCCTGAGGGCGCAGGCCTCCTCCAGACTCCTCCCTCACACAACCTTCCACCTATCCCGTTTCGACGCAGTGATTCCTGTGGGCTCACTGCGTCGTCGTCATCCGGGCCGAACCCGTGGCGGTGATGGTGAAGCCCTCGGCCGGAACGATCCCCCAGGGCAGGAAGGGCGGACGGGAACGCGCCTGCAGCGTCACCACGGCGGTCTGGCTGTCGGCGGCTCGGGCGCTGACAATCGTGATCCCCTCCAGCTTGGCCGCTGCCGGCTGGGCGAACAGGTCCTCAGCCGCCTTGCTCCTCACCCCCATATCGGTGAGGGCTCCGGGCGCGGCATCCGTGGCGCCACCCCCGTAGTAGGGGTGCTCATCCATGCTGTCGGCTCCCGCGGCCGCAGCCGAGTCCGCCAGAGATGTGAGGGTCTTGAGATCGAGGTAGACGGCGGTTGCCGAGGCCGCGACGAACAGCAGCGCGAGGACGACGCAGATGAGCCCGAGTCCCAGGAGAAGCGTCTGCCCGTCCTCATCGCGGCGCAGCCGATGCGCCAGGGCGCGGGCCCGCCGCCGTGCGGTCGTGGGGACGGACATCCTGTTCACTGCTCCTCCTTGCCCGGCAGGGTGATGGAGCGCTCGGTGTCCACGACGACGACGTCGCGACCGATCCCCAGCGAGGCGAAGCCGGGAAGGTCCACACCGACCGAGACCCTGACCGTCGCCGTCTGTCCCCGGGCGCAGCCGTGCGCGCAGGTCACCGACAGGGAGCCGGAGGGATCGGCGTCGACGCCCTGATCGGACAGGGACAGCTGCATCGCCACCTGCGCGTTGTCCATCGCGGAGGGCGAGTCATCGACCTCCAGGACCCGGCTGGCGGCGTCGGCCGCCGAGGCGACGGCGAAGGTCGTGGCCTGTATCTGGGCGAGCGTGACCACCAGATAGAGCACGGGCACCACCAGGACGGCACTCCAACCGATGAACTCGACGATCGCGTTGCCCTCCTCCCGGCTCACGAGCCGCCGAGTGCTCCGCCCACCTGCCCTGAGGACGTCCCGGATCCGGCTGACAGCCCGCCCGGCGATGATCTCGCAGGCCGGGATCGCCCTCGGTGACCGAGATGCGGCACGACGTCCGCGACTCCTTGAGCCGGCCATGGCTATCACCCGTACTCACCTCTCCCGGATCAGGGAGGACTCATCGACGGCGTGCCCGGTGACCCTCAGCGTCCCCCCGGGTCCGAGGAGCCCCAGGACGGGAAGTGGCGCTGTCACTGTCACCTCAACGATCGTCAGGTCACCGGAGGGGACCCGCGAGACGGTGACGGTGTCCACGTAGCCGCGCCTCAGGGCGGCGTCGGACAGAACCTGCACCCGTTGGCGCGCCTCGGCCTCCGTGCCCCCGACCAGAGCGGCTCGACGAGCGCCGTCTCCGGCGGCGTCGGTGAGGACGTTGCGGGCGTAGACCCCCAGGGTGACCTGGAGGAGCGCCACGAACACGGTGATGACGAGCGCACCGACCATGACGAAATCGACGACGGCCGACCCCAGCTCGTTCTGCGCACTGAGACCGCTGCGGCGGCTGCGGCCCACCCGGGGTCGTGCGCGACCACTCCACGGGACCGCGCCTCGGCGAGGCCCTTGCTCAGATCGCACTCGTCACCTTCGCGATGGCGTTGAGGAAGACCTCGGTCAGCGTGCTGCCGGCCACCGTCCACAGAGCCACGACGAGACCTGCTGTCATGAGGGTCACCAGGACCCAGCCGGGGACGTCGCCGCGCTCATCGCGCAGATCGATCCGGGTCGGGCCGGCGGCACGCCATGGCCGGGAACCGTGTTGAGAGGTACGAGAGGAGGGAGGGATGAGGCGCTTCATGACTGCTCCTTGCTGTCGGGCGGGAATCCGGGTGAGAGGATGACGGTTGGTCGGGCTCTGGAGGCGCAGGGGGTGACGGGTACGCTTCACACCCCCAGTCGCAGGACGAACAGTCCCCGGGAAGAGGGCGAAGACGACGGTGATGGGCAGGACGAGGAAGACCACGGGAACCATCTGGGCGATCTCACGCCTGCCACCCTCCTCCATGAGGCCCTGGCGCGCCGCCTCACGCACGTCGGTGGCCTGGGAGCGCAGAACGTCCGCCAGTGGTGTGCCACGCTCAAGGGCCACGATGATCGCCTCGCACAGGCGAGTGACGTGGACAGAACCGACTCGCCGCTCCATGCGGTCCAGGGCGGTGGACAGGACCGTGCCGGAGCGGATGTCGGTCAGAGTGGCGCCCAGCTCGTCGATGAGGTCGCCGCGACCAAGTGCGACGACGCGCTCGATGGCCGGCACCGGGCCCTGACCGGCTCCCACCGCCAGGGCGAGGAGCTCGACGACGTCGGGCAGCTGCGCCTCGATCCGTGACAGACGCCTCGCCACGGCCCGGCTGAGCCACCAGTCGCGGGCAGCGGCCCCGGCCACCGTCGCCATGAGGCACAGGAGGATGAGCGCGGGCACGTTGACGGACCGGGCCAGGGCCGCCAGGCCCCCGGCGGCCAGGACGAGGAGGAGCGCTGTCGTCGACCACAGGACCTGCTGGAGGCGGAACTGGTCGACCCCCAGTGGCGATCCTGATCGCGTCAGGCGCCGCCGGACCGAGTCGGCCGACGACCCCAGGGAGTCCATCAGCCTGCCGAGATTGAGGGCCCCTGCGGTGGAGGCCATGAGCAGGCCGACGACGGTGCTCCCGTCCGAGGCCAGCCCCGCCGGAGCGGCCAGGAGGCCAGAGGTCGTGGGTTGGCGGTGGACGTAGGGCTCCAGGCGGGCCATGAGTGTGGGCCGGCGCCGGCGAAGGGCTGAGATGACGCTAAGGATGCCCACGGCCCCTGTCAGCCCGGCGAGCCCTCCGGTGAGTAGTGCGTTCATGGGGCTCATCGCAGTGTCCTCTCCTCCTCGGGAAGCCGCCCCAGGCGCAGCATGAGCCGGTAGGCGATGACCGATACGACGGCGCCGACCAGGAGAATAACTGCTCCGGCGGTGGTGGCATAGGCCGCCGCTGCTTGGGGCCGGGTGGACAGCAGCGCCAGGACCAGCCATGGGGCGGCGACCGCGACCTTGGCGCCGTTGACGGTCCAGGACTGGCGCGCCTCGAGCTCTCCTCGGGTGCGCATGTCCTCACGCAGCATCTGCGACAGGGAGCGCAGCAGCGTCCCCAGGTCGGTCCCGCCGACCTCGTGGGCCAGGCGCAGGGCCTCAACGATCCGGTCGGCGACCGGGTCGGCGAAACGGGCCTTGAGCCGGTCCAGGGAGCTGTCGAAGCGGGCGGAGGCGGCGTAGTCGGTGGCGAAGGCCCGGAACTGGGGGCGGACGGCCTCCGGGCCTCGCTCACCGAGGTTGGTCAGCGCCTCCGGCAGGCTCATGCCCGCGCGGACTCCGGAGACGAGGGTATCGACGGCCTCGGGCCACACCTCGCGCAGCCGGGTGCGGCGGTTGCGCGCTCGTGAGGAGATGATGAGGAAGGGGACGGCCGTGAAGATGGAGGCGAAGGAGAGGGCCACCGGCCAGGCCCGAGACATTCCCAGGAACACCAGACCGACGAGCAGCCCCAGCCCGACCGAGCCCAGGACGAACATCGTGGGGCTGGTGCGGCCGGCACCGGCCTGGACCAGGATGTCGGCCAGGATACGGGAGCGCCTCGAGCGCCACTGGGGCGGGTCGGAGGTGCAGGCCATCCAGATGAGGAGCAGCCCCACTCCGGCCAGGAGTCCGGCGACGGCGCCCATCAGTAGGCCTCCTGGGTGTTGCTGGGGCGGGCGTTGAGCAGGGCGGTCAGGTCATGGCCGGCCCGGTTGAAGCGCTCGGCGGCGTCGGGCGCCCCGACGCCCCGTACGAGGTTGCCGGCGGGATCGCGGTGGAAGACGTCGGAGAGCTCGATGATGCCGTTCTCGACCCGACCGGACAGGGCTGCGACCTCTCGGACGGTGCGGCGCCCGCTGCGATCCAGGTCGAGGTGGACGACCAGGTCGATGGCGCTGGCGACGGTGGGGACCACGAAGTCGCTGGAGACGTTCTCCCCGCCAGCAGAGGGAGCGTACAGATCTTGATGACGGCTTCCCGAGCGGAGTTGGCGTGGATGGTGCACATCGAAGGAAGGCCCGAGTTCATGGCGATGAGCAGATCAAGAGCCTCGGCCTCGCGGACCTCTCCGATGAGGAGGCGGTCGGGGCGCATGCGCAGGGCCTCCTTGACCAGGCGCCGCAGGCTGATCTCTCCGACGCCCTCGAGGTTGGGCGGCCGGGTCTGCATGGCCACGCAGTCCCGGTTGCGCAGGGCGAGCTCGAAGACCTCCTCGCAGGAGATGACCCGCTGCGCGCCCGGGATCGCTCGGCCAGCGCCCGGACCATGGTGGTCTTGCCGGCCTGGGTGGCGCCCGAGACCAGGATGTTGAGGCCGGCCTGCACGGAGGCGTCCAGGAAGGCGGCGACCTGGCTGGTCAGCGACCCCATGCGCACGAGGTCACCGGTGCGGGAGGCGCGGGAGGTGTGCTTGCGGATGTTGACCGCCCAGTGCTGGGACGTGATGGGCGGGATGACGACGTGAAGCCGCTGTCCCCCGGCGAGCTGGGCGTCGACGAAGGGGCTGGACAGGTCCAGCCGGCGCCCGGAGGCCCGCAGCATCCGCTCGACCAGAACAGTGAGGTCCTCGCTCTCCAGGATCGTGGTGGTCAGCTCGGGGCGTCCGGAGCGGGCGACGAACACACGGCCGGGGGCGTTGACCCAGATCTCCTCAATGGACTCGTCATCGAGGTAGCTCTGGAGCGGTCCCAGACCCGCCATGGAGTCCAGCACGTGGGAACGCGCCCCCGGAGGGTCGATAAGCGGGGGGACGAGTCCGGCGTCGGAACGACGCAGATAGTCCTCCTCGGCCTCGGTGATGAGCTGCTCGAGGTCGGAGGCGTCCTTGAGGGGGTCGATGCCGCGAGCGCGCACCAGCTCGCGAACCTCCGTCAGGAGAAGATCGGCAGCGTCCATGATGCCTCTCAGCGTGGGTGTTGTGTGAAGGGATGAGTGAGGATGGTTGAGGAACGACCAGGGGTTCTGCGCTGAACCGTGACACACCGGCCGGTCGGTGACCATTGTCACGAATAAACTCTAGGGCACCTGGCCGCGAAATGGCCACTACCTCGATAGAACCTGTGGATAACTTCGACCAGATGGTGCATTCCTCAAGCCGCTTCCCACGGCTGCGGACGTTTGCCGCCAGCGGACGGGCGCGGCTGTCCTGCGAGACATAGGACCTGTCGCCTACGGTTGGACCATGTCACAGCCTCCGCAGTCCCCGGACGCCCCCGGCACCACTGATGTCGACAGCGGTGTCGACAGCCTCACCGACGAGGCGACCTCCGACGTCGAGCGTGCTGCGGCTCAAGCTGCCGACGACCGCAGCGAGCACAGCGGGCCCCCCGATGACCAGGATGCCGACGACACCGACTATGACGATGACTATCGCGCCCCCGTTGTCGTCGCTCCGCTGCCCGGGGCGTCATCCGGGCCTGTACAGGGAGGCCGGCGGGTCTCGACACCCCAGGCCGCCGAGGCTCCCCGCCCCCATCGCTCCGCGCTGTCCCTGGCGGCGATGGCGAGCGTCGCCGTCGCCGGACTCAACCCGACTCGGCTGGCGCTTCCGCAGTCCGAGACCCCCGAGCGGCACATCATCGGCGTCATCGACACCCAGGGCCGGCACTGGGAGGTCCATGAGGCCCGCACCGATGCCGTGGGCGCCTCCTTGGAGGCCGAGGCCGAGGTCCTGCGCCGCATCGGCCGGGTCGTCGACGACGGACGGCTCTCCTTCGACGTTCCTCGCGTCTCCGGGTCCCTGCGGCAGAAGGACGCTCACATCCAGGTCCGCTCCCATGTGGAGGGCAAGCCGATCCCGGTGGAGACGCTTCGACCGGGGCCCGGGATGTCGGCAGGCCTGGGAAAGGCGCTCGGTGAGATCCACGAGCTGGCCATGAGGGTGGTCTCCGAGGCCGGCATGCCGGTCTACGACGCCGAGGAGGTGCGTCGGCGCTGGCTGAGCCTGCTGGACGACACCGCCGCGACGGGCAGGACCCCACCGGCGCTGCTGGGGCGCTGGGAGCAGGCACTGGAGGACACCGCCCTGTGGCGCTTCCGCCCCACCGTGGTGCACGGCGACCTCGCCGAGGAGAACGTCCTGGTGGCCGGCGGCACGGTGGTGGCCGTGCGGGGCTGGTCCCAGGCGCATGTGGGAGACCCGGCCGAGGACCTGGCCTGGGTGTACTCCTCGGCACCGGTGGACTGCCTGGACTCCATTGAGGACGCCTACGACATCGCCCGCTCCGAGGGCGTTGACCGGCACCTGCGTGAGCGGGCCGAGCTGGTCAGCGAGCTCAGCCTGGCGCGCTGGCTGCTGCACGGAGTGAGAACCGGGGACAAGCCGGTCATCAATGACGCGGTCGCGATGCTGAAGGACCTGGCCGCCCAGGTGGGCGACGCCCCGCTGGTGGAGCCGTCCACGCCCCGACTGGCACCGGTGCCCGGGGTCCGCGAGCCGGCTGAGCCCGACGCCGTCACCAACCCGGTGGCCATGGTGCGCGTCGACGACGAGGACGACTGACGCCGCGTCGGCGCCTCGCCCGGGATCAGGTCAGCGGGTTGTGGCTCATGAGTGCCAGGAAGGCGCTGGCCCACACCAGGTTGACGATGTTGAACAGGGCCCCGTCCAGCAGTGGCTTGCCGGGATAGGGCAGGCGGGTGAGGGCGTACCACGGGAGGGCCTGCACCGGTGGGGTCAGGAGCAGCGACCATCGAGGGAAGGCGGTGGCTCCTGAGCCCAGAGCAATGCAGACGAGGAGCCAGCCCAGCGCCGTCAGCCCGATGGCGGGGCCCCAGGCTTGCATGAGGAAGCGGTAGAGCCTGCGCGCGTGCTCCAGGGCGGCGGGGTCGGGCCCTTCGCTGTCCTCCTTCCCGCTGCTCGCCGCCCTGGCGGCTACGTACGCCTGATGGGCGGTGTGGGCGCGCTCCGAGGCCAGAGCGAGCGGGTAGAAGGAGGCGTGGGCCAGGGGCGAGAGGCTGAACCCGACGCCGAGCAGCACCGCTCCCGCCATCCCCACCGGCGATCCGCGCAACAGCACCCAGTGCGCATAGAGACCGGCGAGCATGAGCGGGATGGAGTAGTTGGCGACCAGCGCGCCCCATCGCAGGCGAGGCTCGTTGACGCGCGTGTAGAAGGCGTAGGCGTCGTCTCCCATGAGGTCGATGAACTCGCCGTGCTCGTGCCGGTCAGGCCGACGGAATCCGACGATGAGCGCGTCGCCGAGGATCCAGCACAGGGCGCTGATGAGGAAGGCGACAATCGACCAGGTCACCAGCATGTGGGTTCTCCTTGCGGCGTCGGGTGCGAAGAGTCGGTGCGCCGGGCCAGGACCGGCCGTGCCTCTGGTCGAGCGGCCGAGCCCGGGCGGCCCTGAGGCTGACGTTAGCCTTGCTGCTCGGGTGCGGGAAGAGGTGTCATCTCGTCGGGTGGGGAGCCCGGTGTCAGAGCTGACTCGATCTGGTCGAGGTCGAGCAGGCCCGCGGCGGTGAGCTCATCGACGCGCCCTCCGGGATAGTCGACGTACACGTAGGCGGCGCGTACCGAGCCGGTGGGCACGCCCTGGGAGGCCGCCCAGGCATGGACGTAGACGCTGAGCTGGTCCACTGGCACCTGGCGTCGCCCGGTCTTCCAGTCGACGATGAGCCATCCGGCCCCGTCCGAGCGGCGGAAGACGGCGTCCATGCGGCAGCGCAGGGTGGTGGCGCCGATGGTGATCTCCCGGTCGGTCTCGGTCTCGGCCAGAATGTAGTCCTCCAGGAGCGGGAGGTTCTCAGCGGTGTCCAGCCAGCGCTCGATGCGGTCCCGGTCCTGGGGACCGAGGCTGTCGGGGACACCAGCCTGCCCCAGGCCGAACAGGGTGCCGCGTGCGCTCAGGCGCTGGGCGACGGCGTCGTGGAAGACGGTTCCGAGCCGTCCGGCGGCGCGGGGCTCAGGTGGAAGCGGACGACGTAGGTCGAGTGCGAACTGCCGGCGGTCGGCGCGCAGGTCGTCCAGGCGGGTGGCGGCCAGGTGCTCGGGCAGCCGGACAGCAGGTCCGCTGCTCAGGGCGCGTGCGCGTTCGGCCAGGAGGAGCCCCGCCTCAAGCTGCCAGCGCCGCATGGTCTCGTCGTCGGGCTCCGTCCCTGCACAGGCGCGCTGGCTCAGGCTCGGCAGAGCCGGCTCGTGCCTGCTCAGTGGGACGGGCCGCCCATGGCGCAGCGACTGGGCGGCGGCCGCGCGCCGGGCCCGGCGCACAGCGGCGACCCGGTCGGCGATCGGTGCGTCCTCCCCGTGCGATCCCCAGGCCAGGCTGCTCTGTGTCCCCCATCTTCGCTCGTCGGCGTCGAGGGGCCAGGTACCCACCTGGGTCAGAGCGGTCAGCGGGTTGGGGCGGGACTCATCGAAGTCGACCCAGCCGTCCGCGTAGGGAAGGAGGAGGTCACGCCGCTGGAGCTCGGTGAGGAAGCGTGAGGGTCGGCGGGGCTTGGAGGCGGTCTTGGACAGGTGGGAGCCGGTCAGGAGGAGCTCGTGGCGGGCCCTGGTGAAGGCCACGTAGGCCAGTCGGCGTTCCTCGCGCAGGCTCTGGCGCCCGAGGGCCTCCTTGTAGGCGCTCATCGTCTCGACCAGGAGGGGCTTGTCCGTCAGCGCCGGGTCGAGGTCGCCGACGGTGAAGGGGGGCAGGTCGTCGGCGTCGGCTCGCAGCGGGAAGGGGAAGGTCGAGGTGCTGCCCATCCACCCGGTCTCCACGACGCGAAGATCGTCCTTGACGGCGCTGGTGTAGGAGGGGAAGACCTGCTCGTCCATGCCGGGGACGGCGACGACGTCCCACTCCAGGCCCTTGGCGGCGTGGACGGTGAGGATCTGGACCGCCCCGGGCGAGGGCTCGACCTCGGGGGCGCTCATCGCGTCCTCGTGCTCCTCGGCGGCGTCGAGCCAGTCCAGGAAGCCGGTGAGCGTGGGGACGTCGGTATCCGCGGCGAAGGTCAGGGCCGTCTCGTGGAAGGAGTCAAGGGCCCGGTGCCCCATCGGGTGACCGACCCGGGCGGCGATCTCGATGTCGAGGTCGAGTGCCTGCTCGGCCATGGCCACGAGGTCGGGCAGCGGCAGGGAGTCGGCCTCCCGGATGCGTCGGATCGCCCGGGCGGTGCGCAACGCGACGTCCCGCCCGGCCTCGGTCAGGTCCCGGGTCGCGGTGGTCTCTTCCTCCGCACCGTCCTCATGCCATCGCAGCAGGGTGTCCAGGGCCTCGCTGAGCAGTGGGGAGTCGGCCTCGACCTGGTCGCCGTGAACCGGCGATCCGGCTTGGTCGCCTTCGATCGCGGGACGGGTGAGCTCACGGGCCAGCGCTGCCAGGGCACGCAGGTCGCTGGCGCCGATGCCGAAACCGGTCAGGAGCCTGACCATCCGGTCCCCGCGCTCCGGGTCCGAGGCCACGGTCAGCAGGGCACGGACGTCGGCGACCTCGGGGACGTAGAGCATCCCGCCCAGGCCGACGATCGTGTAGGGCAGGCCGGCCTCCTCCAGCTCGGCGGCGATGGGATCCATCTGCGCCCGGGTGCGGCACAGGACGGCCATCTCGGCACTGGGAGACCAGCGCTCGGCGAGGAAGGCGATGACTGTGCGAGCCTCCTCGGCGGGGTCCTGGAGGAAGGCCCCGTGCACCGCCCCGGACTCCAGGCCGAAGGCCGCGGGGCGGGGCCGCAAAGGGGCGACGGTGATGTGCTCGCCCACCGGGTCCCCGTCCTCGACGACGCCGGAGCGCAGGGGCGCGGAGACGACGTTGGCGACGTCCAGGATGGTGGAGTCGTTGCGCCAGGAGGTCGACAGCTCCAGGACGGGGGTGGCGTCGGCCGGTGACGCCCCGGAGTCGAGGCGCGCGGTGCCGGTGAGGTTGAAGCGCTGGTGGAAGGTGTCCAGCGCTCCGGCACTCGCTCCTCGCCACCCGTAGATGGCCTGGTGGGGGTCACCGACGGCCGTCACCCCGGAGTCGGCGAAGAGGGCGGACAGGAGCCGGACCTGGGCCACCGAGGTGTCCTGGAACTCGTCGAGCAGGACCGCGGGGTACTGGGCCCGCACCTGGGAGGCGGCATCGGGGACGGTCTCGGCGATGGTGCAGGCCAGGGCGATCTGGTCACCGAAGTCGAGCAGGCCGTGGTGACGCTTGTACTCGCGCAGCTCTGCGACGACGTCGAGCAGGGCCTCCCACTCGGCCATGACGGCGGGCGCCTTGCCGACCAGGGTCTTGCAGCCCTTGATGGCGGCCAGGGCAGTGAACTGCTCGGTCAGGTCGGCCAGGTCCTGGCGGCATCCTCGATGGTCAGCAGGTTCTGGCTCAGGGCGTCGCCCAGGACCAGGGCGGCGCTCGCGTTGTGGCTGAGGCTCTCGTTGGGCAGCGGGAGCGTGCGCGCCTCGAGCAGGGAGGAGACGATCTGCCAGGAACGGGCCTGGGTGATGAGGGTCGAGTCGGGGTCCACGCCGATGCGCAGTCCGTGGTCGCGCACCAGGTTGCCGGCGAAGGAGTTGTAGGTGGCGATCATCGGCTCGCCGACGTCCGTGGCGTCAGCGGCGCGCACGCCGCCGTCATCATCCGACGCGGTGGCCGGGAGCAGGCCGGCCGCACTGAGGTCGGCCAGGCGGGAGGCGACGCGCTGGTCGAGCTCGGCGGTGGCCTTGCGGGTGAAGGTCAGTCCGAGGATCTGGTCGGGGCGGACCTGCCCGGTGGCGACCAGGTGGACGACCCGCTGGGCCATGGTGGCGGTCTTGCCCGAGCCGGCTCCGGCGACCACCAGGAGGGGGCTCAGCCGGTGGGCGATGACGCGCGCCTGCTCCTGGGTGGGAGTGTGGATGCCGAGCGCTGCCGCCAAGGCCTGCGGGGTGAGCTCGCGCGAGCCGGTGGTGGGGGTCATGAGACGACTCTCCTTCCCTCAACCTGGACGGGACAGGAGTCCTTGACCCTGCAGGTACGGCAGTGCTCGCCGGTGCGGGCCTCGATCACGGGGCCCACTCCGGCCACGGCTGCTGCGGCCACGAGGTCCTCGGCCCAGTACTGCTCACTGCTCCGGGCACCATCGTTCGCTTCACTGTCCCCCACCCTCTCCGTGGGCTCGTCCGTGGCTTCGGTGGCTGCGGGGCTGGGGTCGAGGGCGGCGCCCGGCGGAGCCAGGACGTAGCCGTCTCCTGAACGTTTGGAGGGCTCCTTGCCCAGGAGCACGAGGGCTCCGCCGACGACGTCGAGGCCTTGCGCACTCAGGGCCAACCGGTAGGTGGCCAGCTGGGGGTGGCGTTGGACGTCCTTGGGGACGCGCTGCCCGGTCTTGAGGTCGATGACGCGCACTGTGCCGTTCCGGCCGATACCGGCGGTGTCGTCCGGGTCGTCTCCCGGGCTGCCGCCGAGGCGCTCGAGACGGTCGATGCGCCCGGAGATCCTGACCGGGACGGCGTCGGGGCCCTCCATCGGCATACGGAGGCCGGCCCGCTCACGGACCTCCGGGCTGAGGACGCGCAGGGGGATGTCCACGTCGGATCGGACGGGCCGCTCGACGTCGGCGCGAATGCCCAGGGCGTCGCAGTCACTCAGGTAGGCGTCGAGGCGCTCGATCATGGCGCGGGCGCGGTCTGCGGCCAGGCCCCCCTGCCACGTGGCGGGGTAGCCCAGGTCGGTCAGGCGTTCCTCGAAGGCCTCCCGCAGAGCAGGACCGCGCAGGTGCTCGCTCTCCGCCCGTTCGGCGATCTCGTGGACGAGGCTGCCCAGGGCCTGGGCGTCGCTGGCGGGGGCCGATCCGCCGTTGCGGGTCAGGAACCACTTGAGGGGCAGGCGGCCAGGCCCTCGACGTCGGAGGGGCTGACCCGTATCCGTTCCCCTGGGCGACGAGGGGGTGTGGGAGGTGGGGCCGGCCGCGCCGATCCAGGTGGCTGGGTCGGCGCCGGATACGCCTTGGCGGGCGAGGTCGGCCAGCAGGTCGACAGCGCCCCGGCCGCGCCGACGCTCGGCGTCGGTGGCCGTCTCCAGGTTCCCGCAGATGGCGGCGTGGCGCAGCTCCCCACCAGGCCGCGCAGGGTGAGGTCGCCGGTGTCGGGGCTCAGGAGGGGGCTCCGTCGGCGTCGGTCAGGGCGATCCCGGCACGGTGGGCTATCTCGGTCAGGAAGGGCGAGGGGCGTGCTCGGCGTCGGCGGTGGCGGTCAGCAGGAGGCGTCTGGTGGCGCGGGACAGGGCCATGATGAGCATGCGGCGCTCGTCGGCGCGCACCTGTGCCCGGGCGGCCGCCATGGCGCCGCTGCCGCCGGTCCCGTCCCCCGGGGCGGTGGTGCCTGCTGTCAGGCGTCCGGTGACGGCGTCGACGAGGAGGCCAGTGCGGGTCAGGGAGTCTCTCAGGCGCAGGTCGGGCCAGCGGTCCCGTTCCAGCCCGGCGACCACGACGAGCTCCCACTCCTGGCCAGCGCATCGCGCCGGGGTCATGACGGCGACGCCCTCTGGGCGCCGGCCCTGGGGGGGCGACGGAGTCCGAGGGCAGGACCTCGGCGTCGAGTTCGGCCAGGAAGCAGGAGGCGTCCTGGCCCGGGTGACGCTCGGCCCAGACCTCGGCGCGTTTGAACAGGGCCGTCACGACGTCGAGGTCGTGCTCGGCGGCCTCGGACAGGAGTGATCGCACGGGGCTTGCGGAGGGCAGCAGGGCGGTGGCCCGCCAGGCCTCGGCCCGCTCGGAGGCGTTCCATGCGGCCCACAGCAGGGCCTCGACATCGCGAGGGGCGTCGGCGGGCGTGTCCCCGGTGGCGGCGCGCAGAGCCTCGATGATCCGGGCTGCGGTGAGGAGCCGGTCCGCCTGGGTGCTCAGCGGCTCCCCGTCCAGGGACCGGGCGAAGGCGGAGGCCTGCTCGGTGTCGGCCAGCAGGGCCAGGAGGGCGGCATCGGCACCGATGCGAGCCCAGGTCTCGGTCCCGCTGACACGGGTGGCTGTGGCCTCCGGGTCCTGGCGCAGCCTGCGGCGCAGTCGGCGCAGGTCCATGGTGGTCAGCCCCACCAGGGGGGCTGGTGAGGAGGGTGATGGCGGCGTCACGCTGAGGCGGTTCACCGTGCCCGCCCAGCTGGTCGCGGATGGCGGCGCGCACGATGTCCAGGAGTGCGGCCGCGGCCGGTTCCGCGCGCAGCAGCACCGCGGGTGTGCGGGAGGCCAGGGGCACGCCTCGCCTGCGCAGGTCCCTGGCGAGGGTCTCAGCGTCGGCGGCGCTGCGAACGATGACCGCCATCTGCGACCAGGCGGTGCCGTGGTGGACGTGCTCGAGCCTGAGTGCCCGGGCGACGTGGGCGTGCTCCTGCCAGGTGGAGGAGGCCAGGATCACCTCGACGCCGGCTGCTGCTGCCGGGCGTTCATCGTCGGACCCGCCGGAGGAGAGCCTTGCCGATGACTGGGGAGCAAGAGTCGTCTGCCGGTGGGCCGTCGTGCCGGTCACCGGGACCCGGGCGCTCTGGTCGGCGACCACCGCCGCGATTCCCGGGTTGCCTCGGTAGCAGGTGGTCAGCCGCAGGCGGGTGGCTCCGAGCCCTGAGTGGTCCTCAGCGGCGATGAGCAGGCTGGGCGTGCCGCCGCGGAAGGTCTCCACCGCGACATCGGGGTCTCCCAGCACCACGATCTGCGCCCGATGCCCGTCGGGGTCCGGGGTGGCCAGGGCGGTCAGGAGCCTGGCCGTGGCGGCCGTGCAGTCCTGATAGTCGTCCACGAGGACGAGGTCAGGGACGGGGCGGGGGACGGTGACGACGTCGGAGCCCCAGGAGCTCAGGGCCTCCACGGCTCGGTCCTGGAGACGAGCCGTGTCCATCTTGCGGGTCTGGGCCCGGCGCTCAGCGCTGGCCCCGGCCCTGCGCGTCCCAGGTGCGCAGGAGCTGGGACGCGGGTCCCCAGACGGGGACATCGAGCCGGCGTCCCAGGTCGGCCAGCTCATCGGCGTTGACGCCGAGCTCTCCGGCGCGCGCCAGGAGGTTGCGCAGCTCGGAGCGGAACGCCCGCGACCCGGTTGCCTCGGTGGGCAGCCCCGGCCAGGTGACGGTACTGATCATCGAGGCCAGGACCGAGTCCTCCTCCGCACCGGCCAGAAGCACCGGGGGCGGCAGCGGGTCGGGCCGCATGGTCAAGGAGGTGGTCAGGATCGTCAGGGCGAGAGCCGCGGGGGTGCGCACTCGTACGACGCCGTCGCCATGGCCCTCACGCAGCAGGTGGGCTGCTCGGCCACGCAGCCAGTCGGCCCGCGCACGGGTGGGGGCGAGCAGGACGGCGTCCCGGCCGCCGGCGACCGCCTCGGCCAGCAGCCGAAGGGCCAGAGAGGTCTTGCCGGTCCCGGGAGCCCCCAGGACGACCACGTTGGAGCCCTCGGCCATGCGGTCCAGGACCCGCTGCCCATCGGCGTCGACGGCGGGCAGCTCCGGCGCCTCGGTAGGCGGAAGGAGATGGACGGGGTCCTGGGGCATGGGACCATCTCACCACGGCCCACCGACAGGAGCGCGCACCGTTAACGGATCGTCATCGGTTGTGAGTCCGTCACCGGGGAGAGCCGACCGTGCATGTTCCGCGTGGCGCGAAACGGCGCGGCTCTTCGGGCACTCGAAGAGCTGGTGCAACCGGGGCCACTCTAGGATTCAGGGCAGGTTCACGCCCCTCTCCCCGATGGGCGCTATGCCGCTCAATACGGCACACAGACGATGCGAAGGAGCCCCATGCAGGTCACGATCGGAATCAAGCACGCCAGCCGCGAGCTCTCCCTGGAGACCTCCGACTCTCAGGAGAAGGTGCTGGCCGCCGTGGCCAATGCCGAGACCAAGGCCGTCACTCTTACTGATGACAAGGGTCGTAAGGTCTTCGTCCCGGCCGGTTCCCTGGCCTACATCGAGCTCGGCGAGGCCGAGCCCCGCAGGGTCGGCTTCGGCATTTGAGCCTCGAGCTCTCCACATCGGCGCCGCCTCCCAGAACGGGAGGCGGCGCCGTTTGACGTGAGTCGGGAGCAGGCAAACCGATGCCCCTCGAGGGCCGCCCGGTGCCCGGCAGGCCCGGTCGCCACCATTAGTAGGCTGGGGTGCATGGACCACCAGGACGGCCAGTGGGGCCTGCTCAGTCAGTGGATCACGCAGTCGCAGCGCATCGTCTTCTTCGGCGGCGCCGGGGTCTCCACCGAGTCGGGGATCCCTGACTTCCGGGGCGCCAAGGGCTTCTACCACCAGGACCGGGAGATCCCCCTGGAGCAGGTCCTGTCCATCGACTTCTTCACCGGGCACCCGCAGGCCTACTGGGAGTGGTTCGCCCGGGAGAACGCCCGCGAGGGCGTGGCCCCCAACGCGGCGCACAGGTTCGTGGCCGGCCTCGAGAGGGCCGGGAAGCTGTCTACCGTGATCACGCAGAACATCGACGGCCTCCACCAGCGGGCCGGCTCCGAGCGGGTCCTCGAGCTGCACGGCAGCTGGTCGCGTCTGACCTGCACCGGCTGCGGTGAGCGCTTCACCCTGGACGACGTCGACGACGCCCGCTCCGGCGAGGTCCCCCGCTGCCCCGGGTGCTCCTCGGTGCTGCGCCCGGACATCGTGTTCTACGGGGAGATGCTGGACAGCGCCGTCATGGAGGGGGCCGCACGGGCCATCTCGGAGGCGGACCTGCTGATCGTGGCCGGCACGAGCCTGGTCGTCTACCCGGCGGCGGGCCTCATCGACTACTACGCCGGTGAGCACCTGGTCCTCATGAACGCGACTCCCACGCCGTATGACTTCCGCGCCGACCTCATCATCCGTGAGCCGGTCGGTCAGGTCTTCCAGGAGCTGGAGCGCAGGAGCCGGCAGCCCTAACCGATCCCCTGGTCCTCACGGTCCACGTAGCGCTCGGGAGTACCGGACTCGCTGAGAGTGGCCGCGTAGTCGGGCACCTCGCTCTGGAGGGAGCGGTCCGTGCGGCGGTAGCCCGACGACGGCAACGAGGACTTCTTCGGGAACGTCATCTCGGGACGCTCCACGTGCTCGTAGGGAATGGACTCCAGCAGGTGATGGATCATGTTGAGGCGCGCCTTGCGCTTGTCGGCGGACTCCACGACGTGCCAGCGTGCGGAGTCGATGTCCGTGTGGACGAACATCTCGTCCTTGGCGCGCGAGTAGTCCTCCCACCGGGGCAGGGCCTCCAGGTCGGTGGGTGAGAGCTTCCAGCGTCGCATGGGGTCGGTCATCCGCGACTTGAAGCGCTTGTACTGCTCCTTCTGGGGACGGAGAACCAGTACTTGCGCAGCAGGATGCCGTCGTCGACGAGCATCCTCTCGAAGACCGGGCACTGCTGGAGGAAGCGCCGGTGCTCCTCCGGGGTGCAGTAGCCCATGACGTGCTCGACGCCGCCGCGGTTGTACCAGGAGCGGTCGAACAGGCAGATCTCGCCGGCGGCGGGCAGGTGCGCGATGTAGCGCTGGAAGTACCACTGGGTGCGCTCACGCTCAGTGGGCACGGGAAGTGCGACCACGCGCGCGATACGCGGGTTGAGGTACTCGGTGATCCGTTTGATCGCCCCGCCCTTGCCGGCCGCGTCGCGGCCCTCGAAGATGACGACGACGCGGGCACCGGTGGCCCTGACCCACTCCTGCATCTCGACCAGCTCCGCCTGCAGCCTCAGCAGCTCGGCCTCATACAGGGAACGGTCCATGGTGGGGTGCTTCTTTGCCATGCTTGAGTTTCGCACAGCACGCCCCCGTGCGTGCAGGAAGCCCTCAACGGAAATGGAATCAGAGGAGCCCAGTCCTGGAAAAGGACTGGGCTCCTCTGGAGTGGTAGCGGGGACAGGATTCGAACCTGCGACCTCCGGGTTATGAGCCCGGCGAGCTACCGAACTGCTCCACCCCGCGTCGGTGTCACTAACCTTAGGGGGCACCCCACCCTCGAGGCAAATAGCGAGGGCGTGCCCTTGCTCACCGCCCGGTGAGGTGGGTCGCAGGGCACGCCCTCATACTGTGCTCCGAGCGGGCTCAGCCCAGCTTCTGCTGGGCCTCAACGGCCCGCTTGACGGCCTCGTTGAGGCGCTTCTGCGCATCTCCGTAAGCCGACCAGTCGCCCTTGCTCCTGGCCGTGTCCGCGTCGGTCATCGCGGTCTGAGCATCGGAGAGCGCCTGGTTGAGCTCAGCCTTCGGATCCGAGGACCCCGAGGCCGATGGGTTGGCAGAGGCAGTGGGCGGCGCACTCGCGGAGGCCGTGGGCGCGGCGCTCGGGGTCGGCGAGGCCTTGGCCCCACCATCCGCAGTCGGATCCTTGCCATCGGTCGTCTCATTGGTGTCATTGGCCGCAGCGGCATCGCCGTCGATGGCCTCCTGGCCCGTAGTCGCCCCGGAGTTGCCGCCGAAGACCTGGTCAAGCGCCCCTGAGAGGGTGTCGGCGAATCCGACGTTGTCCCCGAAGGAGACCAGTACCTTGCGCAGCAGGGGGTACTGAGTGCCGGACGACGACTGCACGTAAACGGGCTGGACGTAGAGCAGGCCGCCTCCCACGGGCAGCGTCAGGAGGTTGCCCTTGATGACCTGGGAGCCCTCCTGGGAGAGGAGGTTCAGCTCCTTGGAGATCTCCGGGTTGGAGTCGAAGATGTTCTGCACCTGCCCGGGCCCGGCCACGTTCGAGGAACGTGGAAGCTCCAGAAGTCTCAGCTTGCCGTAGTTCGGACTGCGCTCCCCCTTCTTCCCGGTGCCGGGAGAGGTCTCGGAGTCCACGGCGAGGAAGCCGGTGAGCACGTTGCGGTTGGTGTTTCCACCGATGATGTAGGCGCTGGACAGGGAGAAGCTCGCCTGTTCCTGCCCCGGCATCTTGAGGGTCAGGTAGTAGGGGGCCTGCTGGTCCTGACCCGGCGTGGTCGGGTCGTCCGGGATCTTCCAGAAGTCTCCACCGGAGTAGAACTCCGCAGCATCGTTGACGTGGTAGGTCGCCATCATGGTGCGCTGGACGTTGAACAGGTCCTCCGGGTAGCGCATGTGCGCGATGAGGTCGGCGCTCATCTGGTTCATGGGCGTGACCGTCCCGGGGAAGACCTTCTGCCAGGCCTTGAGGACCGGGTCCTTGTCATCCCACTGGTAGAGCTTGACCGATCCGTCGTAGGCGTCGACGACGGCCTTGACGGAGTTGCGCACGTAGTTGGACTCCTCCGGTGCTCTGAGAAGTCCGCCCTTGTTGTCGGCGGTCGCCGTCGCCCGGGCCAAGGACTCGTGCTGGGAGTAGGGGTAGTTGTTCGTCGTGGTGTAACCGTCGAGGATCCACATCACCCGCTTGGGGGTGGCCGGGTTGTCATCGTGATCGACGACGGCCGGGTAGGGGCTGTTATCCAGGGTCAGCCAGGGGGCCACCTTGGAGACGCGCTTGGCGGGGTCCCGGTCGTAGAGGATCTGGGAGCCGTCACGTACCTCCTGGGAGAAGAGGATGTTGGCCTCCCGGAACTTGGCGGCGTAGAGCAGGCGGTTGAACGGGTTGGACACGCTCGGACCGCCATTGCCGGCGAAGGTGGTGTTGACCTGACCGGTCTTGGACTGGTCATCGGGGTAGTCCAGCTCGCGCGGTGAGCCGTTGTCCTTGCCGCCCACGATGGAGTAGGACGGTGAGGACTGACCGAAGTAGATCCGGGGCTCGTACTCGCCCAGGTCCCCCTTGGACGGGATGCCCCCTTCCCAGAAGGAGGGGTAGCCGCGGGTGGCCACCGTGTTGCCGTAGGCGTTCACGACGCCGTAGCCGTGGGTGTAGACGGTGTGCTCGTTGACCCAGGTCTGCTGCTCTCAGCCGAGGCCGGACAGGTTCAGCTCGCGCACCGCGATGACCGTGTCCCGGCTGGTGGAGCCCACCTTGTAGCGGTCCACGTTGAGCCGGTTCGCGAAGGAGTAGTACTGCTTGTTCTGCTGGACCTGCTGGAAGGTCGGGGAGATGAGTCCGGGGTCCAGGAGCCGGATCGAGGTGGTGGACTCGGCGTCCTTCTCCAGCTGGCCGGCCGCCGTCTTCGTCGTGGCGTCGTAGTTGGTGGTCTCCACGTTCTCCAGGCCGTAGGCGGCCTTGGTGGCATTGATGTTGCGCTGGATGTACTCGGCCTCCTGGCGCTGGGCGTTGGGGTCGACGACGAACTTCTGGATGACCAGCGGGTAGGCGGTCCCCACCACCAGGGAGGAGACGATCATGACGGCCACGCCGATGATCGGCAGGCGCCAGGAGCTGGAGCGCACCGAGGCGACGAAGAGGATCGCCACGGCCAGTCCGATCGCCGCGAGGATCGCGTTGGCGGGGATGACCGCGTTGACGTCGGTGTAGTTGGCGCCGTCGAACTTGGAGTTGGAGGCGTACAAGGCGCTGTAACGCCCCAACCAGTAGCTCACGGCCCGGATGACGGCGTACAGCGCCAGGAAGACCGCCAGGTGAATGCGGGCGGCCTTGGTGAAGTGGGGCTTGCGCGCCACGGAGATACCGCCGTACAGGTAGTGAACGACGATGGAGGCCACCCCGGAGAACAGGATGACGCCGGACAGGAAGGACACGAGCGTCAGCACCGCGGGCAGGATGAAGACGTAGAAGGAGATGTCGATCCCGAACTGGGGGTCCTTGACTCCGAAGGACTGGGAGTTGAAGGCCAGAAGAATCTCTCGCCAGCTGGGGGCCAGCTCCCAGGCCGACCCGAACAGGGCCAGCACCGCGGGCACTGCCCAGGTCAGGCGGCGTCGCACAGGGCTCGATGACGGTGCGGTAGGCCTCGAGGTTGCGCGTGGCCTCGTCGTCGGGCATCCCGATCTCCCGGGCCCGGTAGGCCGTGGTCATCGAGATGAAGACGGCCCCGAACATGATGGCGAATCCCACGAGGAAGAGGACGATGAGGGCGATCCACTGCGTCCACAGCACGCGGGCGTACCCGATCTGACTGAACCAGAGGACCTCGGTCCCACACCTGCGACATGATGCCGATGAGGACGGCGATGGCCACGATGATCGAGATGGTCAGGGTCAGTGGGCCGGGACGGCCGCCACCTGTCCTGCTGCGCGGCGTACGGGGAGGCCGGGGCCCTCCCCCGCCCATGCGTCCAAGACTGAACAGCCCGGTCCTGTTGCCAGGCTTCCCCTGCCGGGACGAGCCGGTGGTCTTGCTCGAGGACTCCTCGGAGGTCGAGTCCTGGGACTCGTCGTCGGGCCTGGTGCTCACGATCCTGCTCCCTGTCTGACGTGCATGGTGGCGCCGCCTCGCACGCGATGAGACGCGGCGTCATCGGCCGGAAGGGCCGCTCGGGCCATCGTCCCACACACCCCTGACACGGCCATAGCCTTCTCCAGGATGAGAAAACGCCTCGGGCGGGAACACCGCGAGGGCCTCACCGAGGGAGTCGGGTCGTTGGAGAGACGACGCCTCCAGTGAGACGATGACGGCGTGACTGACGAGATGCATGACGACGCGACCACCCCTGGCGCGGACCGATCCGTCTCCTCCTCGGTGCGAGCCCTCGCCCGCGCGGTGGCTGAGACGGAGACCCACGTGGCGGCCCGGGGCTGGGACCAGCCGGTGCGCGTCTTCGCGCTGGTGCGTACCGCTGAGGCCCTCGAGAGCGACCCGGACGTGGCCGGCCTCCTGGACACCGCCACCGTGGAGGAGGCCCGCACGGACCCCGAGCTGCTCATGGTGGTGGAGCAGGAGGGGCTGCCGCCCGCCGCGGACCTGGAGCACCTACTGTCCCAGCTCGCCTGGCCCGACTCGGTCCACGGCGCCGCGATCAGCGTCGAGCGGCTGGTTCTGCCGCCTGCGGCCCAGGAGGAGGCCGAGGCCATCACCGATGCCGCCCAGCGTCTCGCCTTCCTCCAGGAGCGTCCGGACCGTGAGGACATCCGCATGGCGGTGGGGGTCCTGCGCAGCGGGGAGTCCTGGTGCGTGCTGCGCTCACGCAGTCATGAAGACGACGCCTCGGTCTACCAGGGCGAGCATCTGGTTCCCGGCCTGGTCGAGGCCCTGACGGCGACCTTCCTGTAAGCCGGTCACCCCTGGGTGAGCGCCCGGCGCCGGTCCTCGTCGCCGCGTGCTCCCGTGTGTCTCAGGCCTTGTCCGTATCGGTCGGGTCCTGCTCATCGGGCTCATCAGGCCAGTCGCCGTCACCGGCGCCGTCAGAGGCGGGATCGGCTGACCGGCCGGGCTCCGGGGAGGCGGAGTCGGCGGAGGAGGTGAGGATCCGGTCCCCGAGCCCCTCGGGACTGTTCTCATCGGCCTCCTTGGCGCCCTCGGCGTACCCGAGGGTCCCGTCCAGCAGGGAGGCCAGGTCGGCGTCGATCTCGGCGTCGATGTCCTGGGCCATGCGCCGCATGGTGAGGAAGTCCTTGGGGGTGGCGAGCTCGGAGGCCGTGGGCATGACATCGGGGTGGTTCCAGAAGGCGTCGCGCTCGGCGTCGCCGGCCTGGGCACCCAGGTGGGCCCACAGCTCAGCGGCCTCCCTGGCCCGGCGTGGCCGGAAGGTCAGCCCGATGAGGCGGGCGAAGACCTGCTCGGCGGCACCGCCCTGGGCCCGGCGCCGGCGCATCATCTCGGCCAGCGCCATGAGGTGGGGCAGGTGCGGTGCGGCTGCGCGGGCGGTGACCACCTCGACCCAGCCCTCGACGAGTGCCAGGAGCGTCTCCAGGTCCTCGAGGGCCTCCCGCTGAGCCACCGTCTCCTGGGGCGCGAACAGCCCGCTCTCGAGGGCCTCGCGCAGGGCGTCGGGGTCGTTGGGATCCACCTGGGCCACGGCGGACTCCAGGGTCTCAGTGTCGATACGGATCTCGCGGGCGTAGGCGACCACTGCCTGGAGCACCTGTCCACGCAGCCACGGCACATGGGCGTAGAGGCGGGCGGAGGCGGCCTCTCGCACGGCCAGGAACATGCGGGCCTCGTCCTCGTCGACCTCCAGTCCCTCGGCGAAGGCTGCCACGTTGGCGGGAACCAGTGCCGTACCGGGCTCACGGGTCAGGGGCAGACCGGTGTCCGTGGCTCCCAGCGCCTCCTTGGCGAGCTCGCCGATGGCCTGGCCGATCTGGAGGCCGAAGGCCGTGCCGGCCATGGTGCGCATGATGGATCCGAGAGCCCCCATCTGCTGGGCGGCCCGCTCCATCTCGGCCGGCATGTCCTGAATCTGCTTCTCCAGGGTGCGGGCCAGGGCGGTGGTGACGGCCTCAGCCACGGGGGCGCACACGTCCTTCCACACCGGTAGCGTGCGCTCGACCCAGGCGCTGCGGCTCCAGGCCTCCCGCTGCCCGGGGGCGGGCATGAACTCGGTGGCGGTGTCGAGCCACAGGTCGGCCACCTGAAGGGCCTGACGCGTGGAGTCGGCGATCGCGGCGGTCACCGTGGGGTCGCCGTTGCCACGCGCCTGCTGGAGGGCCAGCTCCTGCCCCATCTGCCAGTTGACCGGCTCGGCGGTGGAGGCGGAGAACATCTGCTGGAACTGGGCGCGCATGGCCAGCAGCTGGGCGGGGCTGAGCTGGGAGACGTCCCCCACTCCCGGCATCTGGGCGATGGAGCTGGGATCCACCCCGGATGAGCGCAGGGCGCTGACGGCGTCGGAGGCCATCTGCTCGCCGAACAGTGATGCGAGCATCTTCTCGAGCTCGTCGAAGGCGTCCTCGCTCACGGGGTCTCCTCTCGCCGGGTCGTCCTGGGACATCGTCTGGACCGTCAGGACACTGCGTCTAACGGCCTTATGGTCGCACCCATTCCTGTGCCGGGGCCATGTTCCGTTCGCCGACGGCGTGCCCGCACCGTCTCGATACGGCCCTGGTCTTCACCGTGTCGGCATTGTGTCGACTTTGTGCCAGGTTCGTATCGATAACTGTCCTTCTTCCCCAGGAAGATGTCGCATGATGAGCGCGTGACGCACCCAGACCAGTACGACGACACCGACGCTGCGATCTCAGTCGCCCCGGACGACGCCAGGGTCGGCCCGGGAGCATGAGGGCAGCAGGCTCGCCCAGGCCGGGCACGCGGACGACCCGCACGTGCGGCCCTCCTCGCAGGACCGGCGTCAGCGCAGGCTTCGGCGCTCCGTGGTCGCCGGGGCTGCCCTCCTGGTGGTGGCCCTCATCGTCGCCGTCTTCACAGTGCCGGTCAACGTGGTCATTGAGGCCCCCCGGTCCGACCTGGAACGTGCTGGACAACGGCTCGTCGTCGAGCGAGGACGTCCTGAAGGTCTCGGGAACCGAGACCTACCCGACCGAGGGCGCCCTGCGGATGACGACGGTCTCGGTGTCGGGCTGCCCCGGCTACCCGGTGACCACCGCCGACCTCATCGCCGCCTGGTTCTCGGCGGACAAGCGGATCGTGGACCGCAACGAGGTGTGCCCTCAGGACCAGAGCGCCGAGCAGGTCGAGGAGACCGGTAAGGCCCAGATGACCGCCTCGCAGGACTCCGCCGTCATCGCCGCGCTCGTGGAGACCGGCAAGGCCGGCGCCATGCACCTGACCGTCACTGAGGTGACCGAGCAGCAGACCTCGACCAAGGTCCAGGCCGGGGACGTCCTGGAGACCATCACTCCTGAGGGCGGTCAGACGACGACCATCACCTCCTTCTCCCAGCTGCGAGAGCTCATGACCACCATCGCCGAGGGCACTCGGGTGACCCTCGGCGTGCGCCGCGGCGACCAGCAGGTGGCCGCCGCACTCACCACGATCGCCCCGCAGGAGGGGACGACCGGCTCCCTGCTGGGGCTGAGCCTGAAAGATCTCGGTGGACAGTCAGGTGGACGCCACCTTCAGCCTGTCCGACGTCAGCGGCCCCAGTGCCCGGCATGATGTTCGCCCTGGGGGTCGTTGACGAGATCACCCCGGGGGCCCTGACCGGGGGTAAGGACATCTCCGGAACCGGGACGATCGACATCAATGGTCAGGTCGGCCCCATCGGCGGCATCCAGCAGAAGATGGCCGGTGCCCGCAAGGCGGGCTCGACGTTCTTCCTGGCCCCGACGAGCAACTGCGACGAGGTCAAGGGCCATGAGCCTGAAGGCATGAAGGTCTTCGCCGTCGGTACGCTGCACGAGGCCGTCACCGCCACCAAGGCGATCGCGTCGGGAGACACCTCCGGCCTGGCCACTTGCTCGGCCCAGTGACTCCAGTAGGACCGGCGCTCAGCCGGGGATGGTTATCCACAGCCCGGCAGCTGCCTCTGGCGGCTCGGCTCCGACCCGTGCCACTGTCGCCCCAGCCCTGACGCACCCGTCAGGACGTTGAGCTCCCGGCGCCCCCTCTGGGTTCCAGGAGACCTGTGAGGAGGCACGATGCGTGTACGAGGTGGGTGCGCCATCCTGTGGCGCCAGCAGGGCGTCAGCCAGATCGGGACGAGTCCCGGGCGACGCACCATTGTCAGTGACCTGAGCCTGGCCGAGCAGCGCCTGCTCGATGAGTTCGCGCGCAACCTGGAGAGCGCCGGCGTCTACCGGGCCGCCCGACGCAGCCGTGTGCCGGTGGCTCGGGCACGTCAGATCGTCGAGGACCTGGAGCGTCAGGGGGCGCTGGTGGCCACGGCGACCAGCGAGCTCGGCGGGTCCGACGGCGTCTACTGGGACCGGTTGGGCGTCGACGCCAAGGGCCGCAGCATGGTTCTGTCCCAGGCCGTCCTGGCGATTCACGGCGTGAGTACCCTCGCTCAGGAGACTGCTCTGTGGCTGGCGGAGGCCGGGGTGGGCACGATCCTGTCCACCCGTGCACCGCAGGACGGGGGCCTGGCTTCGCTCCTGTCGGCGCGCTTTCCGGCCCTGAGGACTCGGGCACCGTTGCGCACCCGTCCCGATGTCATGGTGACGGTGGATGCGCACGTCGTGGAGCCGCTGCTCGCGCGCAGGCTCGCTCAGGAGGACGTGGTTCATCTCCCGGTCGTCATCGGCGAGGCGGGGGTGCGCATCGGCCCGGTCCTGGGTGGTGGCGGCCCGTGCTCGACCTGCCTGGAGCTGTGGGAGAGGGACGCCGACCCGTGCTGGCCTGCGCTGGCCACGCAGATGCGCACCCTGCCCATGCCCGACGTCGAGCACCTGGTCCTGCACGAGGCCGCGGCGTCAACGGCTCGGGCCGTCATCGACACGCTGATAGGACAGGAGTCCAGGGCAACGGCACCCAGGACGGGACTGAACCGGGCGGGGAGAAGAGCGAGGACTCGGCCGCGTGGTGGTCCACGCACTCGGTGGAGGTCACCGGCCAGGAGCCCCGGGGGCGGCAGAGGTCCTGGGAACGTCACCCCGAGTGCCTGTGCTCGCAGCTGTGAACGCCGTCGAGCGGGAGTGTCCCTGGCCGCTCAGTTCTCGGCCTCGAAGTCGCGCAGGAGGGCGAGGACCGGACCGCCGTAGTCCTGGAGCTTGGTGGCACCCACGCCGCGGATGAGGGAGAGCTGGGGCAGGCTGGTGGGTTTGACGACGGCGATGTCCCGCAGGGTGGCGTCGGCGAAGACCGTGTAGGCGGGCCTGGACCTCTCCTTGGCGATCTCGGAGCGCCAGGCCCGCAGCTCCTCGAACAGGGCGATGGTGCGGGGGTCGTTGTTGGCCTCGAAGTCGGCGGCGGACTGCCGGGAACGTTCCTTGGCGCTCTGGCGGCCCTGGCGCCGGGAGGCGTCTTTGGTTCCGTGGCCGGTGGGCCACAGGCCCTCCAGGAAGCGGGAGGGTTTACGGGCGGCCCGCCCTCCGGCGTTGCGGGCTCGCGCGTAGGAGATGATGAGGTGCTCGCGCGCGCGGGTGACGCCGACGTAGAGCAGGCGCCGCTCCTCCTCGATGGCGGCCTGCCCCTCGGCCAGGGAGATCGGCAGCAGCCCCTCGCAGACACCGGCGAGGATGACGGCGTCCCTCCAGGCCCTTGGCGGCGTGCAGGGAGGACAGGGTGACGCCCTCGACGGTGGGGGCGTTCTGGGCGTCGGCGCGCTCACGCAGCTCGGTGTGGAAGGCGTCGAGGTCGGCGCCGCGAGTCTGGGCCATCTCATCGGCCAGGGTCACCAGGGCGTTGAGGGCGTCCCACCGCTCGCGCACGGCTCCGCGGGGTGCGGGCGGCTCCTCGCTCCAGCCCTCGCGGGACAGGACGGTGCGTGCATCCAGGCTGAGGTCACCGGTCAGGGAGGCCTTCTCGGTGCGGGCCGCCCCGAGGATGACGGCCATGGCGCGTTTGACCTCCTCACGCTCGAAGAAGCGCTCGCCGCCGCGCACGAGGTAGCCGATCTGGGCACCGGCCAGGGCCTGCTCGAAGACCTCGGACTGGGAGTTGGTGCGGTACAGGATCGCGATCTCGCTCAGGGGGACCCCGGCGGCCTGCAGGCGGCGCACCTGGGCGACGGCGCCCTCGGCCTCGGCGATGTCGTCGTCGTAGGTCTCGAAGCGTACAGCGGGGCCGCTGGGCCGCTGGGCGACCAGCTCGACGGCGCCGGCGGGCAGGTGCAGGCCGCCGCCTCCGCGCCGCGAGCGCGAGAGGACCCGGTTGGCCAGGGAGACGACCTGCGGGGTGGAGCGGTAGTCGCGCCTCAGGCGCACGGTGCGCGCGCCGTCGTAGCGGGTGGTGAAGCCGGTGAGGAACGCAGGCGTGGCCCCAGTGAAGGAGTAAATGGTCTGGGAGACGTCCCCCACCACGCACAGCTGGCGGCGCCTCCCCAGCCACAGGTCCAGCAGGCGCTGCTGGAGCGGGGAGACGTCCTGGTACTCGTCGACGACGAAGTGCTTGTACTGACCGCGCACCTGGGCGGCGACGTCCTCGCGGTCCCAGGAGGATCCCGATGGTCAGCAGGAGCACGTCCTCGAAGTCGATGACGCCGCGCTCGCTCTTGGCCTCCTCGTAGAGGGACAGGACCTGGGCGACCGTGGCCGCCTCCTGCCCGGCCACGCCGGTGCGACCGGCGGCGACGGCGGCCTGGGCGTAGTCCTCGGGCAGGGTCATGGTGACCTTGGCCCACTCGACCTCGGCGGCCAGGTCCCGCACAGTGGCCCGGTCGGTGGGCAGGCCCAGGCGGCGGGCGGCGGCACCGACCAGGGGCGCCTTGTGGGCCTGGATGTCGGGGCGGCGCCCGCCGATGGCGGTGGGCCAGAAGTAGGTGAGCTGGCGCAGGGCGGCGGCGTGGAAGGTGCGGGCCTGGACGCCGGGGACGCCGAGGTCGGCCAGGCGCGAGCGCATCTCGCCGGCGGCGCGGGCGGTGAAGGTGACGGCCAGGACCTGGGTGGCCTGGTAGGCGCCGGTGGCCACGCCGTGGGCGATGCGGTAGGTGATGGCCCGGGTCTTGCCGGTGCCCGCGCCGGCCAGGACGCACAGGGGTCCTTCGAGGTGCTCGGCGACCTCGCGCTGATCAGGGGTCGAGGGCCTCCAGGAGTCTGGATGCGTCGCGAGGGGCAGGGGTGGGGGTGGTCGAGGCTCATCGGGACCAGCCTGCCACGGGGCGGTGACAGGAATCGACGGCTGGTGGCCCACGCCGGGTGGCGTCAGCTGACGATCGGGCCGCCGTACCAGTCCTCGATGAGAGGCGGGCGATGGAGGTGGGGCCGGGCAGGAGGATGCTGCCGTCGTCGGCGGCCGCGGTGAAGCTCGTCCCGGGGAGACGAGGCGGGCCTCGACGACCTCCTGGCCGTCAGGCGGGGCCGGTCCTCGCCGGCGGCCAGGCGGGCGCGGCAGCCGAGCATGAGGGAGCGCGGGAAGGGCCAGGGCTGGGAGGCGACATACTCGACATCGGCCACCCGCAGCCCGGTCTCCTCCCGCACCTCTCGGGCCACGGCCGCCTCAACGGACTCGCCGGCCTCGACGAAGCCGGCCACGACCGAGTAGCGCCGGGGAGCCCAGGTGGCTCCGCGCACGAGGAGGAGGCGGTCGGAGGTGTCGGTGACCGTCATGATGACGGCCGGGTCGGTGCGTGGGAAGTGGACGGTGGCGCAGTCGGAGCACCGGCGGGCCCAGCCGGCCTCGATGATCTCGGTGCGTCCGCCGCAGGCTCGGGCAGTAGGCGGAGCGGGCGTGCCAGGCGGCCAGGGCGGTGGCCGTGGTGGCCAGGCCGGCGTCGCGGGCCGTCATCTGGGCGCCCATGGCTCGCAGGGCGGAGAGCGGGTAGCGCTCCAGCAGGCGGCGCAGGTCGGGGTGGTCGATGGCGGTGCCCTCGGCGTCGGAGCCGGTGGCGGGCGGTTCGGGGGCGTCGGGGACCTCGAGGGCCTGTGGCACGACGACGGCGATCCAGCTGGGGCCGGTGGAGGCTGCGTCGTCGGTGAGCTCGCGGCCCATGTAGAGGACGGTGAGGTCAGGGGCAGCAAGTGAGGGCCGCGGCTCCGAGGTAGCCGACGCGCAGGTCGGGCAGGGCCCAGCCGCTGCGGGTGCCGGGGCCCTCCCACGCGGTGGCGCCGGGGCTGCCGATGAGGCTGGGCGGGGTGAGGCCGTCGTCGGGCAGGTCGGGGTGGATGGCGGGGGCCGGTCAGGGGCGACGCAGCCGCGGGCGTCGACCAGCAGCAGGCGGGTCTCGGGGTCTGCGGCGAGGCGATCCAGCAGCCCCGACTCGCTGCGCCGCTCGGCGTCGCGGTCGATGGCGGAGCAGGACAGGGCGAGCTGATCGGTGCGCATGGGGTCACTCTTCCATCCCCTGCTTCGAGGCGCACATGGGCACGCCCACACCGATAGGAGATGAATATGGGACTCGGGATCTTCCTCGGCGACATCCACGACGCAGTCTGTGGCCTGAACGCGCGCGGGTGCGAGGTGTGGAACTGGCGGGAATGTGTCCATATGGGACGGCTTCAGCGTCGAGTCGGTCGAGAGCCATGAGCATCTGTACAGGTCAGAGCGTTACGGGTCGGCTCCGCATGCGACAAGCGGGTTCAAAACCGTCCCATGTGGACAAAACCTGGCTCTTCCGAGCCGCCGTCTAGGCTGGGGGCGTGCGCACCTACCTCGATCACGCCGCCTCGTCCCCGGTCCGCCCCGAGGTCGCCCAGCAGGTCGCCGAGGACCTGGCCAGTGGGCTCGGCGGCTGGGCGAATCCGAGTGCGCAGCACACCGCGGAGCCGGCGGGTGGGGGCGCTGCTGGCGCAGGCGCGCGCCCGCCTGGCGGACTGCTCTGGGGTGGATGCGCATGAGGTGCTGCTGACCTCTGGCGGTACGAGGCCGATGCCCTGGTGGTCTCAGGGCGGGCGCGAGCGGTTCCAGGCGGGAGGCTGGTGGTCTCTCGATTGAGCACCCGGCGGTTCTGGACTCGGCGCGCACCGCCGTGGACCAGCTGGGGCGAGGCTGAGCCTGCTGGAGGTTGACGGCGCGGGGCAGGTCGAGCTCGACTCAGTGGATCGAGGCAGTGGCGCCGGGCAGGCAGTGGCAGCCACTCCCGCGTCCTGGTCTCGGTCGTGACGGCGAACAATGAGACTGGCGTGGTGCAGACGCATGGCGGCGCTGGTGGAGCGCGTGCGGGAGGCCAGTGGCTGCGGGCGTCCCAGCGAAGCGGGTACGTGCCCGTCCACTCCGACGTGGTTGCGGCGCTGGGGAAGGTTCGGTGGACTTCCATGGCTGGGGGCCTGGATGCGATGGGTCTGAGCGGGCACAAGCTGGGGGGCGCCGGTGGGCGTGGGTGCCCTGGTGGTTCGCCGCGACCTGGCGTTGACGCCGGCCACGGGCGGGGGCCGTCAGGGCAGGGGGCTCGCTCGGGTACTCAGGACGTGGTGGCGGCCCGGGCGCTGGCCCCTGGCGGTGGAGCTGGCGGTCGCCGAGCGGGAGGAGCAGGAGGCCCGGCTGGCGGCGCTGCGGCGTCAGATCCTGAAGGGCGCCGGGGCGCTTCCGGGCGTTCACGCCACGTTGCCGCAAGGAGCCGATCATGTGGCCTCCACAGCGCACCTGTGGTTCGAGGCCGACGTCGAGCACTGCTCATGGCCCTGGACCTGGCGGGGGATTGATGCGTCGGCGGGGTCGGCCTGCCACGCCGGGGTGCAGCCAGCCCAGTCACGTACTCCTGGCGATGGGCTTCGATGAGGGGCCGGCCCGCTCCACGCTGCGCTGCTCCCTGGGCCGGGAGACGAGCCCCGACGACGTTGAGCGCCTACTCGCCGCCCTGCCCGCCGCCCTGGAGGGAGCCGGGCGAGCCTGGAAGGTGACGCACAAGGCGGCAGGGACACGCCTGTAGCAGCATCCAGTCCGACGACAGACGAGGCACCGCATGCCAACCACCTCGAACAAGATGATCGGCGACTTCAGCGGCAAGCCGGCGTCGGCCGCCATGTACGCGGCAATCGAGTCCTACGCCTTCTCGCTCGGTTCCGTCACGAAGCACCTGACGGCCCAGGTGAGCTTCTCCGTCAACCGGAAGTTCCTGTGGGTCTGGGCCTATGAGAGGACGGGTGACGGCACCCTGTTCCTCAACGTAAGGCTCGATCGCCCCGTGGAGGATCCGCACTTTCCACCGCGTCGACCAGGTCAGTGCGAACAGGTGGAACCACCACGTCGTCGTCAAGACGATGGAGGCCGCGCAGAGCGACTGGCTCAGGGACCTCATTCGCGGCGGTTACGAGTTCGCCTCCCAGTGAGCCCGCCTCACGGGTTCGAGGACCGCTCGTTCATTCCTCACCGGCGACGATCTCAACGAACCTGGCGAAGCGCGCGTAGTAGTCGTCCTGGAGAGACCTGAAGGTCTCTCGCAGGAACCCCGGCTCCTCAGGGGGTCGGCAAAGTTGGTGGGTGAGGGTGTCTAGGCCGTTGTGATGGGGGTGGTGTGTCGCTGGGACGGGAGCGCGGGCCCCGTGGGGACGATGAGTGGTGTCTAATCAATCCCTTCGTCCTGGGAGCCCGCGATGATGTCATCCTCCACCACGACCGTCCTGTCGCGCCAGCCCCTGGCCCAGGTTCTTTAGGAACATCACCGCCCCCCGGGATCGGCGGGGCGTGCGCCACAGCCTGTTCACGGTCCTGTCACTGGCCCGGGTAGCGGACAAGTCCAACCAGAGATCCCCGCCCTGCCGGTCCTGCTCGAACCGTTGAGCATGGACGGGGTAGTGGTCACCGCCGACGCCATGCACACACAGGTGGACACCGCCGAGTGAATCCGCGATCAGGGCGGCCACTACGTGCTCACCGTCAAAGGCAACCAGAAGACTCTGCACAGGACGCTCAAGGACCTGCCCTGGAAGAAGGTCCCGTCCTTCTCAAGCGTCGACACCGGCCACGGGCGGCGGGCGCGGCGCACCGTCAAGGCCGTCGAGGCTCCCGCCTGGGTGGACTTCCCCGCAGCCGCTCAGGTTCTCCAGGTCCGACGCACCAGGACCATCAAGAGCAGGAAGCACGTTGAGGTGGCATACCCAGGTCTGCTCACTGCCCATGGAGCAGGCCCAGCCCGAGCAGGTCGCCGCCTAGATCCGCAGGCACTGGAGAATCGAGAACCGGCTCCACTGGAGCAGAGACGTCATCTTCGACGAGGACCGCCACCAGCTGCGCACCGCTAACGGCCCACAGGTCATGGCCGCACTACGCAACCTGACCACCCGGCCTCATCCACCTGGCCCACGGTGCCAGATCCCTATCAAGACGACCCACACGAGTCATCAGACTACTCACCCAACCAATCCCCTAAACCGAGTTTACCGACCTCTCGCGGAGGACGGCGTGTCGTTTTCATGCTTCTATTATGCTCGGAAGGGCAAGGTTGGTAATGCGGCTATACGGCTTTTTCTTGCTCACGTTGCCAGCGGTGACGAACATCGATAATAGACATCTGAGCCAACACGTCAGCAGGGATGCTCTGCATATAGGCAATGACACGCGCTGCGTACTCAGGATATGGGTAGGCAGCGGCACGCTTTGGCCTGCGCCCCTCCTTAAGTCCATCAAGCACACCACGCATCCGCTTCCAAAATGAGTAATAATCAAGTTTGGCTTTGACCTGCCAATGCTGAGCATCCTCTATTACAAAGCCCTCGATTGGTACACCGTCATACAAATAGTCAAGCCCCTGCACCTGCTCATACCAGGCCGCAAACTCCTCCCACGTCTGGAGCGTCGCCGCAAGCCGCTTGGTTTCCATACCAAACATAGCCGCAAATCGCTCACGCTCAACTTGGTCAACAGCGGCAAATTTTTCCTGGCGATGCACTATGTCGAGCAAAACAATCCGGTCTTGTACATACTCAATGATGTGTGGATCCTCTGTCGGGAGTATTACTTCACAGACCAAACATACATTATGCTCGGCAAGATACTGACGAATCACATCAACATGCTTGCCATAGCTCTGCAAAAACAGATGGCGAAACCACTCGGCAAATTCACTCTCCGTTGTTGTTTTCGACGCAAAGACGAGGTCACCCAGTGTCGCATCATAGCCTACCAAGCCAAGATAACCATTCTCCTTCACCCAGGCACGCACTGGAAAGACAAGTTGATCTTTGAGCGCAGCAAATTCAGTTTCTCGTCGCTCACCAATATTGAAGAATTTGTCATAGGCACGAATTACAATCTCGTTCGTCAGTGTATTCATGAATAGTCCACGAGCTCGCACTGTTTGCGCTGTCCATTTTTTGTCATAAAACACCTTTGGTTTAAAGTGAAATGAGCTAATATTGCCCGGCAGTGACCGCTCACCAATCAGTTTATTGGCACGCAGACCATGGATGAGCGGTGCGTTTTCCGGGTGGAGGATGCCTTCAGCCGACTGGTTGCTTACCTCAACGACCGACCAGCCCTCCTCGGCAAGCTGAGCAACCCGTAGCGTGCCACCAAACTCCACTTTGCCCTCGAGATTAAAGCACCGTTGATTATACTGCACTGGATAATTCTGAGCGTTGCGATGGCCATGCACTTGATAGACATTATCAGGGGTATGGGCAACAAAAGCATCGTCAATAGCACCAACCTGCTCATAGCGCCCCACACCACGAATATACTGCTGGCTGGCAAGCAGCAAAGGACTCTCCGGTAGATTACTCATTCCCGCATGACTCACAAATACTTGTTTATCATTCCATGTGTAGTAGAGAGAAAATCTTGCATGGAGTTCATCAAGCGACTGACAACACGCTTGTCTATATTGGCACGCTCTAACTGCGCTCGAGTTCGGCCATTAAACTCTCGCGCTCTTATAGGTTGGCGATTAAGCCACTGCCAAATATAGCCATCATGGTTACCCTCAATAAACTTCACATTCGGCCTGTCGACAAAATTATCGCACACATACTGCAATACTTCTGCATTCTCTGTGCCACGATCGAGCAGATCACCTGTAAAGATATAATAATCGTGCTCGACATAGGGGTGCTGCTCAAAATATTCACGCAGTGGCGTATAGCATCCTTGGATATCACCAATGTGATGAATATGCTCATACTGACTCAAATTAATCGGTTGCTGATATGACGCGATAAGCTCTTTTACTTCCGCTGGCTGTATGACAGTGTATCGTTTTGGTATGGCACACGTGGAGAGGCGAGCGTGCATCTTCTCGAGAACTGCATCATCGACTACCTTATGTAGTGCACGCTGACGATTACGCTCCAGACAAACTCTGAGAGGCACATCCGCAAAATCTATAACGTACAGCTTGTAGCGATACTTCCGCGCAAGCCGAGCATACTGCTGAAAGTACGAGCTCGTTGTATGTGTTGCATCAACCACAATGAACTCACCACGAGCCATCCGCATATCAAGCAACTCATGAAGTTGCTGCCACACCCGCCGATCATCCCGATATGGCATAACGATACGTCCTGCGTCATTCATCACCGGGCCACTATATGCTAGGCGCAGAGCGTCAGGAGATAGTGTATATGGGTCAAGTCCAGCAGATTGCAAAAAGGCACTTTTGCCAGACCCAGGAATTCCACGCGTAATAAGAAGGTGGCGCATACTCTCTCCCTCTATAGTGTCGTTTTCGAGATTTCACTTAACTACACCTTTTATAGCATATCAGAACATTGCGCAAACACCAATTACGTATTTCAGTTTTGTGCTTGGCTCATGATGGTGCGGTGGTATGAGCCCGTTTCTACGCAAGGTCAGGACCTCCTCGGGGGCCACGGCGGTGCAGATCGCGGTCAAGGAGGACGGCGTGCGCCGGATCGTGGAGCACCTGGGCTCAGCCCATCACAAGACCGAGCTGGCGGCCCTGCTGGAGGTCGGGCGGCAGAAGATCGCCGCCTGGCAGGGCCAGGGGCTGCTGGACCTGGAGTCCCTGGAGCCGGCACCGGGACGCACCAATCTGGCCAGGACCACGGTGGAGTCCAAGCACTCCAGGTTGTTGTGGGAGGTCCTGCACGGCGCCTACCAGCGTCTGGGCCTGGGTGAAGCGGTCGGGGGTGATCGGGCCTTTGAGCAGATGGTCGCCGCTCGTCTGATCGAGCCGACCTCCAAGGCCGACACTCCCAGGGTCCTGTCCGAGATCGGCTGGCCGGCCCCGGCCCATCGCAACACCTTGTACGCCTCACTGGCCCGGGCTCAGGAGCGCGGTTACCGCGAGAGCCTGTCAAACGCCTTGTTCGAGCACGTCACCAGCACCTCCGGTCTGGCGCTCTGCCTGCAGGCGTGACCACGCTCTATTTCGAGGCCGAGCGTGAGGACGACCTGCGGCGGGTGGGTTACTCCAAGGACCGGCGGGTTGACCCCCAGGCCCGTCGTCGGCCTGCTGGTCGACCGCCGTGGTTTCCCCCTGAGAATCGGGTGCTGGGAAGGGAACAAGGCCGAGACCACCACGATCATCCCCGTCGTGGAGGCCTTCCAGGCCGCTCACGGTATTGATGAGCTCGTCATCGTCGCCGGGCGCCGGCATGCTCTCAGCGGCCAACCTCACGGCCCTGGACAAGGCGCACCTACGTTTCATTGTCGGGGCCCGCACCACCCGGGCCCCAGGCGACCTGGAGGCCCACTTCCGCTGGGCCGGTGATGCCTTCACCGATGGGCAGCTCATTGACACCATCACCCCCAAGAAAGGCTCCAGGGCAGGCGAGCGACAAGGCTGTCAGCTGAGCCCGTCTGGGACCCGGTCGAGTATTCGGGGTCGTGGCGGGCGGTGTGGGCCTACTCCAAGAAGCGCGCCGCCAGGGACACTCGGACCCTGACCGCCCAGGCCAACCGCGCTAGGGCCGTCATCGCCGGCGAGAGACGTCCCAAGGGCACCAGGGTTCGTCACCACCCACGCCGGTGACGCCACCCTGATGAGGCGTCCGGCCCGCGGCCCGCTCCCTGAGTGGGCCTCAGGGCTACGTCAACATTCCTGCACGCCTGATGGGCGCCGGTGAGGTGGTCTCCTCGTATCACGAGCTGTGGCACGCCCGGGCAGTCCTTCGCCGATGAGCAAGCACGACCTAAGAGCCCGCCCCGTCTTCCACCACACCCGAGACGCCACCTGGGCCCACCTGACGATGGTTATGGCCTCCCTAGCCGTAGCCCGCTACCTCCAGGACGCCACCGGTATCAGCATCAAACGCGTCATCCGCGCCCTCAAACCCCTCCAAGACGTCACCATCAACCTCAACGGCCACCACCTCGCAGCCGCACCGCGTCTGACCGACGCCGCTAACGACATCCTCACCGCCCTGAGCATCCCAACAGGGCACTAAAAACTGTGCAACTCAGGAGATCGCGGTCAAGGAGGACGGCGTGCGCCGGATCGTGGAGCACCTGGGCTCAGCCCATCACAAGACCGAGCTGGCGGCCCTGCTGGAGGTCGGGCGGCAGAAGATCGCCGCCTGGCAGGGCCAGGGGCTGCTGGACCTGGAGTCCCTGGAGCCGGCACCGGGACGCACCGGCCTGGCTACTACCACCGTGGAGTCCAAGCACTCCAGGTTGTTGTGGGAGGTCCTGCACGGCGCCTACCAGCGTCTGGGCCTGGGTGAGGCGGTCGGGGCTGATCGGGCCTTTGAGCAGATGGTTCTGGCGCGTCTGATCGAGCCGACCACCTGCAAGGCCCAGGTCCCCCGGGTGCTGAGTGACCTGGGCCTGGAGCCGGTCACCGTGCGGACCCTGTTCCGCTCCCTGGGGCGCTGCGGGCAGCGGGGCTACCGCGAGAGCCTGTCTGGGGCTCTGTTCGAGCACGTCACCGCCAGTGGGGGCCTGGCCCTGTGCCTGCAGGCGTGACCACCCTCTACTTCGAGGCCGAGCGTGAGGACGACCTGCGCAAGGTCGGTTACTCCAAGGACAGGAGGGTCGACCCCCAGATCATCGTGGGCCTGCTGGTCGACCGTCATGGTTTTCCTCTCCAGGTCGGCTGCTGGGAGGGCAACAAGGCCGAGACCACCACGATCACCCCCATCGCGGAGGCATTCCAAGCCGCCCACGGTATCGAGGAGCTCGTGGTGGTCGCTGACGCCGGCATGCTCTCGGCCACCAACCTGGCGGCCCTGGACGAGGCGAGGCTGCGGTTCATCGTCGGCGCCCGACAGGTCCGCGCCCCAGGCGACCTTGAGGCCCACTTCCACTGGGAAGGCGACGCCCCCGCCGACGGGCAGGTCATTGACACCATCACCCCCAAAAGAGGCTCGAACACCGAGCGGGACAAGAGCCGCAAGTCCGAGCCGGTGTGGGACCCGCACACCCATCCGGCTCATGGAGAGCGGTGTGGGCCTACTCCAAGAAGCGAGCGGCCCGGGACAACCAGACCCTGACCGCTCAGGAGAACAGGGCCCGGGCCATCCGTCGCCGGCGAGAAGCGTCCCAAGGGCACGCGGTTCGTCACCGTCCATCAAGGCGATCAGGTCCTCGATGAGGCCTCCATCGCCAGAGCCCGTCCCCTGGTCGGCCTCAAGGGCTACGTCACCAACATCCCTGCATTCCTGCACGCTTGATGGGCGCCGGTGAGGTCGTCTCCTCCTACCACGAGCTGTGGCACGCCCGGGCAGTCCTTCGCCGATGAGCAAGCACGACCTGAGGGCCCGCCCCGTCTTCCACCACACCCGAGACGCCACCTGGGCCCACCTGACCGTGGTCATGGCCTCCCTGGCCGTAGCCCGCTACCTCCAGGAGGCCACCGGGATCAGCATCAAACGCGTCATCCGCGCCCTCAAACCCCTCCAAGACGTCACCATCAACCTCAACGGCCACCACCTCACCGCCGCACCACGTCTGACCCGACACCGCCGACGACATCCTCACCACCCCAGAGCACCCCACCCCCGGCACACTAACCGTCATGAGTCAGGAGCGCCCCTGACGGGTTCGAGGACCGCTCGTTCATTCCTCACCGGCGACGATCTCAACGAAACCTGGCGAAGCGCGCGTAGTAGTCGTCCTGGAGGGACCTGAAGGTCTCCCGCAGGAACCCCGGCTCCTGCTCGTACTCGCTCAGGCCGCGGTAGTAGGAGGCCTTGGTCGAGTCGAGCACGATGAACGGCATGATGCCGTTGTCCAGGCACTGCTGGAACATGAGGATCCGCCCCACCCGACCGTTGCCGTCCTGGAAGGGGTGGATGACCTCGAAAGCGGTAGTGAAGTCGGCGATGTCGTCAAAGGTCATGCTCGCCGGGGTGCGCGCGATGAGATCGTCGACGGCGAGCGCGACGTGCTCAGGCGCCACGGTCTCGCGTCCGCCCACCACGTTGGGAAGGCGCTTGTAGTCCCCGACGGCGAACGAAGGCCGCCGCGCATCGGCGGTCCCCTGTTTGAGAACTCGGTGGTAGTCCTTCATCGTCTCAGCGGTGATCGGCTCACCGAGGCGGTCGATCATCTCATCGAACAGCTCGAAGGAGTTGACCGCCTCCACGACGTCGTCGACGGCGACGTTCTCTCCCGTAATGGTGCGGGTCTCGTAAATGAACCGGGTCTGCTCCTCATCGAGCCGGCTGCCCTCGATACGGTTGGAGTTGTACGCCATGAGCACCTGGTTGAGGTGGTATAAGCCGCCCTTCATCCGCGTGCGGCGCTGATCGCGCAGGGTCCGGGCGAAGCTGCGGGGCGTCAATGGCGTACTCGTCAGTCATCGGGCTCCTTCATCTGGGATCAATATATCCCAGCGGCACCTACCTCACTGTTCCCAACTCCCCACCGGCGTCAACCTGCGGTAGCCTGCCACGGCCCTGTAGCAACGGCTACCCGTCTGACTGAAGGAGACCCTCGTGCGCGTCCTGGCCGCCCTGTCCGGCGGAGTCGACTCCGCCGTGGCCGCGGCGCGCGCCGTCGACGCCGGTCACGAGGTCGTGGGCGTCCACATGGCCCTGACCCGCAACCGCGCCCAGACCCGTTCGGGCTCGCGCGGCTGCTGCTCCATCGAGGACTCCGCCGACGCCCGCTGGGCCGCCCAGATCCTGGGGCATCCCCTTCTACGTGTGGGACCCTGTCCGAGGAGTTCGAGGAGCGCGTCGTGGCCGACTTCCTCGACGAGTACCGCGCCGGTCGCACCCCCAACCCCTGCGTGCGCTGCAACGAGCGCGTCAAGTTCGACGCCCTGCTCGAGCGCGCCCTGGCCCTGGGATTCGACGCCGTCGCCACCGGCCACTACGCCCGCCTCACCGGCGGTGCCGCCTCCAGTCGCCCAGGCGAGACCACCGGCCTAACACTGCGCCGCGCCGCCGACGCAGCTAAAGACCAGTCCTACGTCCTGGCGGTCTCCGGCCGCGACGGCTTGTCCCGCGCCCTCTTCCCACTCGGTGACGCCCCCTCCAAGGCAGATGTACGCGCCGAAGCAGAGCGACGCGGCCTCCCGGTGGCCTCAAGCCCGACTCTACGACATCTGCTTCGTCGCCGACGGCGACACCCGCGGCTTCCTGACCCGCAGCCTCGGCGTTCACGAGGGCACCCTGGTCTCCCCCGACGGCGAGGTCCTGGGCACCCACGACGGGCTACTTCGGCTTCACCGTCGGCCAGCGCAAGGGCCTGGGCCTGTCTCGCCCGGCCGAGGACAGCCGCCCCGCTACGTCATCGAGACCCGGCCCTCCACCAACGAAGTCGTCGTCGGCCCCGAAGAACTGCTCCAGCCGCAAGAGCGTCGACGGCAACAACCTCATCCTCCTGGCCGACCCTCCCCTCAACGACGGCGACCTCGGCTGGCAGGACGTGACCATCCAGGTGCGCGCCCACGGACGCCCCTCCCGCTGACGTTGCTGTCGATGTCGAGACCGGAACGCTGCGGGCCAAGTTGCACCACCCTTTGCGAGGCCTGGCGGCCGGCCAATCCGTCGTCGTCCCACGGCGGCGACCCGGTGACGCAGGTACTGCGCTCAGGCAACCGTGGCCTGAGCTGCGCGTCGCAGGACGGGGCGCTCAGCCGACGATCCTGCCCTGCCAGCACGAAGGAAGGCGCGGCCGCACGACTGGTGCGCCGCCCGGCATCAGCAGAAGAACCGATGCCAGGCCGGCGCACCACGCCCCGCCTCAGCGCAGGGAGGTGTGCTGCTCGATCGCGCGCACCGCCCAGCAGTGCCAGGACCACAGCCAGCACCGGCCCGACGACCACGGACCCGACACCGATCACCGACGGCTGGACGCCGGTTCGGAGCGCCCTCAAGGAACTGCGGCCACATCATCTGGCTCGTGAAATCGCCGGTGGTGACATCCATGCTGAGCGGCACGAAGAGAACGGCAATCAGGGCGAGTACCTGATTGACCGCGTAGACAGGACAGAGCCCGGATCATGGGTGCCCCGAACCCGAGGTGGTTGAAACGGCCCCCTGCCCACCGATACTCATCACAGCACCGACCTCGATGACAAGCGAGAAGAGCCCGATGAGCACGATCAGGACGAACTAAAAGCGCCGTTTTGCCCGGTCCGGCCGTATCAATGGCCCAGAGCACCGGCTGGAGCACATCTTCGGTGGTGGACCCGATACTGTGGGCGAGAACGGCGCACCGGCGATGAGACCACCCAGGCAGATCGCACCTCGACCAGCACCCTACTACGCAGGCGTAAGAGCCTTGGCCGCGAAGTGCACCCGTCCGCGAACCGGAACGGCCATGGTGAGGTCAAACCGCGCTGCCCGTACATGGACTGCCAGTAGTCGACGGCGACCTGAACCATGACGGCGACCGGTATCGCGATCACCCGCCATGGACGCCAGCTGCATGAGGCCGGCCAGCGCCGGCACGTCGGCCAAGCAGCCACCACAGGCCGAGGAACCCGAGCAGAACGAGGCAGCAGGCCCCTGTCACAGAGGGCATTGCGCCCCACCTGGGTACGAGCCTCCTCGATGAAGAGCGTGCGAAGCATCAGCGGTACTCCTTCGGAACAGGGCGTCCAGGCTCGTGGAATGGGTCTGACGCAGATCGTCGGCATCGCCGGCCAGGAGCAGGCGACCGTCCTTGAGGAAGACGACGGAGTCGACGATCGGCTCGACGTCGGCGATGAGGTGAGTGGAGATGAGCATGAGGAATCCGATTCGAAGTCGCGCAGGACGCCGTCGAGGATGATCTCGCAGGGCGGCCGGATCAACACCGAGATGGGCTCGTCGAGCAGGTGAGACCCGGGCGCGGCGACTCATCATCAGTGCAATGCGCAGCTTCTCCCCATGCCCTTGCTCATCTCCTTGATGGAGCGCTCAGCGGGCAGAGCGAGCAGTCGACCAGCCGGCGGGCCTTGGCGGCGTCGAAATCGGCGAAGAGCCGGGAGAACTGGGCGATCGCCCGAGGCGGGGTGAGGCTGGTGGCCGGGGAAGTCGGCGTCGGGCAGGAAGGACACCAGCGCCTTGGACAGCGGCCCTGGGGCATGCCCGACGATGCGCACCTGACCCTCGTAGTCGGCCAGGACGCCGGCGAGAATCTTCAGCAGAGTGGTTTTGCCGCAACCGTTGGCGCCCATGAGGCCGACGATGCGTCGGCAGGCAGCGACAGGCTCAGATCGCGCAGGGGCAGGACGCCCGCGATAGGGTCTTGGTCAGGGTGGCGCACGGTCACCAGGGCGGGGCGCCATCCAGGGACGGAATGGTATTGAAGCGTGCATCGGAGCCTTGCACATCCGACGGCGCCGCCGTCAGCGAACTGCTCATGAGGGCTCTCCTGATTCGTCAGTGGTGGAAGCCGGCCACCGTTCGGCAAGGGTCTCGCCCGCTTGAGCGAGATCCATACCGATGGCGGTGACAGCGGCGATGAAGGTGTCCGTGGCGCCGACGGCGAGATCACGTCGGACGGCGTCGAGCACCGCGGCATCAGCGGTGACGAAGCGCCCGGCAGTGCGCTCGGTAACGGTCAGGCCGCTGCGATCGAGCTCGGCGAGGGCGCGTTGACGGTGTTGAGGTTGACCCCGGCCTGCGTGGCGAGATCGCGCACGCTGGGGATCCGGGTTCCGGCGGGCCAGATGCCGGTGACGATCCGCATGCGGAAATCATCGACCAGCTGGATCCAGATCGGACGCGAGTCGTCGAGATCCATGGCTCTCCTAGTGCTCGGGGACGGGAAGTGCTCATGAGCGCAGCACAGGCGGCCTCAGCAGACCACCTGCATTACTGCACTACTACAGTGACACAAGGAGGGGTTGCCGTCAGCGAACGGCCTCGAGCCCACTCCGGACTCGAGGCCGCAGCTCCGTCGGTCAGGGTCGACCACCCCTTCCCACCGAAGGCTCAGTCAGGAGGATCGACGATGGCGCGGTAGTCGGCGCAGCACTCGGCAAGAAACGCAGGCGGCACCTGCTCCAAGGGCACGACCCGACGACCATCGACCAGGCACAGGGGACCAGTGGTCACTACCTGGTCCTCACCCACGTCCACCCACTGAAATCGATGACGCTGCACAGACCGGCTACCGGGAAGTCCTTGAGGAACGTGCTGTACCAGTGGATGTTGGAGTCAGGGCTCATGACACGGGACTTGGCCCGTTTGCACGGGTCACGGGCAAGCACGCCTTCCCGCCCCATCGTCGATGCCCCGCTGCCCTCGCCCACCTCGGGACCCGAGCAGAGAACTGGTCGAAGAGCGGAGCGACCTCGTAGTCGGCCAGGTGCTCCCACCAGTCGGCCACTTCCGCCTCCGACAACAGCGTCCCGTGTGCCAGTCCGACCACGGCCTCCGAAGGCAGCTCCAGGACGGCGTCGTCAGCCCCCAGAAGCTGACCGTCCTCGGCGGGGCGGAAGGTCCAGGCCTGGGGCGCCTCGCCGCCGCCTTCCAGCTCATTAGCACTCCCACCCTCGTCCTGACGGCGGGCCACCCAGACCAGACGAGCCGCCAGGTGCCGGGCCAGCGGATGGTCGGCGAACAGCTCCCGCCACAGCGGAAACGGCCAGGAGCGCCCGACACACATGGCCTCGTACAGACGCCGCCTCTGGACCTTGAGGACAGCGGCCACCTCCCTTGCGCGCGAAAGGTCAGGCGGCGCCTGGCCTGCGCCACGATCTCACTGTCCTCGCCCTTGCGTGCGGCGGGCAGACTCTTGCGTGCCCGTCCGTCGGAGTCCGTCAGGGCGATGGTCAGCTCAGGGGTCAGGCGCCCCAGGAACTCGCGCTCGCCGTAGGACAGGTGCAGCAGGCCGTCATGTCCGAAACCGGCCGTGGGGACGCTGCGGTCACCGAGCTCGGCCTCACTCCAGCCTCGCTCGGCGGCCACAGCCCGAGTGAGCAGGTTGGCGAAACCACGCACCTGCGGCAAGCGGTGCTGGGCTGCAGCCGAGACCATGACCTGCAGGGCCTCGGCGGACGGGTTCGCGGCGACGGCGGTCAGGACGGTCTCGGACTCGGCGCGCCATGTGGCATGGCGGCTCAGGGCGCTCCTGGCGGCGGCGGCAAGACGCTCACCCTCCATCCCGACGGCGAAGGCGAGCAGCCCCTTGTTCTTCAGGCTCTCCCCCTTGACGGCCTCACGGTTATGGGCGACCCAGGACTCGACGACGAAGGCACTCAGCTCACGGGCGTCCGCCGCATCGAGCAGGCTCAGGTAGAGCTCGATGGTGCCCGGCCCCGTCGGGGTCTTGAGCCCTGTGGGCCTCGAGCACCCAGTTCCGCACGATGTCGGGTCGAGCGGCGTCCCGTCAGCGAGCCTCACCTCGGGCAGGGCCTCGAAGGGGAACCAGTCCAGGGCCACCGGAGGGCGTTTCAGTCGCCGCCTGGGAGGCGTCAGGGCCTCTGCGGTGACGAGGTCGGTGACGTCATCCCCGTATACCTGCAAGGTGCGCAGCAGGTTGGCCCGAGCCAGACGGTCCTCCTCCCGGGCACGGGCGGCACGCAGCCGGACGACGCCGTCGGGGATCGTCAGACCGGCCAGCCAGGCCGCCCCACTCGGCGCACGTGCGCGACCGGGCTCATCACCGCGTCGAGCGCCAGGTCCCCGGCCTCGGGGAAACCTGCAAGAAGCTTCTGGGCCAGCTCCCGGTTGACCTCGGAGCGCCCCACGGCGACCTGCGCCAGGGCCGGCACCATACTCCGGGGGACGGTCGGGAAGTGGGCGAGCGCGCGCAGCACTCGCGTCGCTGATGTGGAATCCTCCAGCAGGTCGCGGGCCCTTGCCAGCTCCTGGGCCATCCACGGCCAGCTGACCTCGGACTCACAGGTCCACAGGCCCAGTCCCAGGTGATCGTGCGTACCACTTCAGGCAGGGTGCCCCGCCCGAGCCAGCGCGTCGGCGACGAGGCTGGGTCGGTGTCCACGGCAGACCTTTCTCCAGGCGGCTGCGGGCGATGCTCCTGCTGACGCGCTCATCAGATCCGTCCAGGGAGCGGGCACAGCTCGTCGAGCGTCGCAGCGCGATCCTCAGGCAGGGGATCACCGGTGGAACCGTGACCGGCGGACTCTCACCCGGCTCCACTCCGCTTCCCCCCTCCATCTGCTTCCCGATTTCCTGACTCGTGTCGTCGGGCGGGTTCTGTGATCTGGACGTGACCTGCATACCCGCATTGTGCCGGTCCCAGGCGGCGCCGGATGCGGAAATGACAGCGTTAGATATCAAGGCGCCAAGGCTTCGAGCCGGTCGACGACGGCGCAGGCCCGCAGCACAGCGCCGGGACTCGGCCGGTCGTCCACCTCGGTAAGCACGGCCGCCAGAGTGGTGAGCTGGAGGTCACCGGCCATGCGGACTCGCGCGCGCAGCACGTACGCCACCGTGCGCATGGGCCGTGTCGTCCCGGAGGCCGCGAGCGCGGTGAGCGCCTCGCGCACGTCCTGGACCAGTGCCCGTATGGGCATGCGATCGCCCCGGTTCGTATGGGCCTCGTGAGTGTGCGTCTCTCCACGCGTCTGCGCAGCCGGCCGTATCCTCCCGGAAGCGCCGCGAGAAGGAGGAAAAGTGGCCACCAGAAGGCTGATCCGGTCGTGCTCGCGCACGAAGACACCGGATGGATGGTCGCCCTCGACGGTGATGGCATGCACCTGAAGCTCGCGGGAGAGCACGTCGGAGACCATCTGCATCTCACCGCCGCCGACCTCCATACACAGCAGGTGCCTGCGCCCGTCGGTGCTCGTCACCGGCAGCAGGTAGTGCTGGTGGACCTCGTCGATGCTGATCGGTCCCAGGCCGTCCTGGGCAACTATGATCAGACGGAGCCGGGGAACGGGCGCCTCGAAGCGGGCGACCTCCGGCCCGGATCCGGTCTGTTGGAGATGATCGGCCACGGCTTCCAGGTCGATGTCGTCGTAGCCGGCCTCAGCGCTGCGGCGGGTGACGGACGTGCGGTTGGAGGGGGCCAGGGAGCCGTCGGGCCGGCGCTCGGCACCGGTCAGGCGTAGGGGGCCGGACAGGATGTTCCTCATCGATGTGCCCCACAGGAGGGTGGCGTCCAGTGAGTAGTGGAAGGCGACGTCGGTCCCGGCGGCTCGCCCGGTGGTGACCATCTCCGGTTGGTCGTGGTCCAGGTCCCAGAGTCGACGGTCAGTCCTCGGCTTCCCGAGGGGGCCGTCCACCAGGTGGCGCTCAGCGAGCAGCAGCCCGGTGTGGGCCGTCTCAGTGTCGGTTGGCCCGATGAGAGCGGGGTCGGGTGGGCCGGTGACGGCTGTGAGCGCCTGGGTCAGGGCCCAGGCCGCGGCCAGGGCGCTGAGGACGGTGGCCTCATCGACGGCGTCGTCACGCTCAGCGAGAGCCCGGAGCCTCCCGGCGGCGGAGGTCAGCAGCCGGGACAGTCGGGGCAGCTCCTCCAGACGGGTGACCTGGGCCAGGCGCTCCAGGTCGGTGGCGCTGCGGGGGCCGGCGTGTGAGATCCCCGCGGAGAGGAGAGTCTCAATGGCGGTTGCGACCGTTGAGACGACGTCCCGCTTCCGGTCGTCGAAGGTGGACTTCTCATCCGGCCACGGCCAGGGGCGGCCTGCGCGGGCGAAGAGTCGGATGACGGCTTGAAGGCACCAGGCCGCCTTGGCGGCCGAGGAGTGACGTCCAGAGACGATCATGCCTCGTGGCCCCAGTCCCGCGATCACAACGATCTCGGGAGCGTCGGGCAGGTGATGCTCAGGCGTCCAGGAGCACTGGTCACGTCGGTGGGGGCAGCGAGCCGGTCCGGTGCGGTTCCGGCCAGGGACGCCTGCGCGCGCCGCCGAGCCTCAGCCCCCAGGGACTTCTCGACGTCGGCCCGGCTTCCAGGCGAGGACCTCCTCCAGGACCGGATCGCTCCGGGGCCCTTGGGCGGGTGCGGGGGTGACGGAGGCATCCGGGGATGCGGGGTTCGTCGGCGTCTCGGCGGCCGTGGTGCTCGTCGGCCCCGTCCCGGTTGACGGCTTCGCGCAGCCACAGGCAGGCGGCGAGGATGTGCACGCAGATGCCGGCCACGGGCAGGGGACAGCGCGCGTCCTGCGGGCCGGAGACGGTCAGGGTGACGGGAACCGCTGGCCGGCCGACTCCGATGGTCACTGTCCCGGGTACTGGCTGCTCCCCTGCTTCGGGATCAATGGGCCCGTTGACGGGCTCGACCCGGCCGGCGGCCAGCTCGGCACGTCCGCGACGCAGCAGGCCCCGGTTGCCCAGGGCGATCAGGGCGACATCGTCAAGCGCACCATAGACCGAGAAAGCAGCTGCCCAGGAGTCACCGCAGGCTCCCGGGGTCTGTGAGGCATCGGGGGCGCCGGCGGAGCGTTGAGACTAGCCGGTCCGCTCGTTCATACAGTCACCTCAGCCAGCCAGGAGGCGAACCGGTCCGGGGTCATGGCGGCGATCCTCATACCGACCTCGGACAGGCGCTCGGCCACGTCATGGTCGTACCAGGCGTGTCCCCTGTCGTCCAAGGAGACCAGCCCCAGCACGGTCATGCCTTGGGCAACCAGGTCACGCACCCGTTTGACGAGGGTGGACACCGATCCCCCCTCCTCGAAGTCGCTGATGACCGTCACAATCGTCCGACTGGGGCTGGTCACCGTTCCAGCGGCGTAGCCGACGGCGTTGGCTATGTCCGTTCCGCCTCCCAGCTGACTGGTCATGAGAACCTCGACGGGATCGTGAACCGTGTGGCTGAGGTCGACGACGGTGGTGTCGAAGACGGCCAGTCGTACGGACAGGCCGGGAAGACCCGCAAGGATCGAGGCCATGATGGCACTGTGGAGCAGGTTGGAGGCCATGGAGGCGGACTGGTCCACCAGGATGATGACGTCCCAGGTCAGGTTGCGTCTCCTCTGGCGGGACATGAAGCGCACGTCCTCGACGATCATGCGGCCCGTGCCCGGGTCCACGTTGCCCAGGTTCGCGGTAATAGTGCGACGCCAGTCGAAGTTGCGCGCCAAGGCATGAGGACTGTTGCTGCGCCGACGGGCTCCGCTCAGGGCCGTCGTCACGGGGTGCTGAAGGCGCTCCATGATGTCGGTGACGATCCGGGAGATGAGGGCACGCAGCCCGTCAGTGAGTTGGGGTAAGATCGTCCCCTTGATCCGCAGCAGTGCGGCCCCGAGCTCGGGACTGGTGTCGATGGCCTCAATGGCGTCCGGGTCGGCCAGCAGCTCGGAGAGCCCGTATCGGGTCAGCGCGTCGCTCTCGAGTCGTTGCAGGGTGGAGGCCGGGAAGAGCCTGCGGGCGCCATCGAGCCAGTCGACCGCCCGTATGACCGATGGTCCCAGGGTGGCTCTCGTGCCGTCGCCGCCTCCGGCGCCCAGCCGGTGCCCGCGGCCCGTGTACTCGCGGTCATAGATGTAGCCCAGGGCGTCATCGAGGTCGGCGTCCTGGTGCCTGCGCGGCAGTTTCGGCTCGGCGTATCGGCCCAGCACCATGCGCCAGCGACGTGCTGCCAGGTCACCCTCCGGCCCCTCCCAGGAGGCGGAGGCGTTCAACGGCGTGCCGCTCGTCATCCTGCCCACTCCCCCAGTCCGTCGCGCACCAGGGAGGCGACCAGGTCCCGTTCGATCTGAGACCCGAGCGCGACGTGGGCCGGATCCACGGTCCAGACGGTGTCGAGATCGAGGCGGCGGCCCCGATGAGCTGTGCCACCATCTCTGCCAGGCGATGGGTCTCCACGGGCCTCAGTGCGGTGAAGGCCCGCCGCAAGTCGGGCAGTGCGGCGACGAAGGCCCGATCATCAAGGCCGGTCAGCGCCCCGGTGACAGCCTCGACGGCGTCGGGAGAGTGCAGAAGCACGTCCGGGGCGGATCGCACCAGGCCCACGATGAAGTCTGCGGCCCGTGCCGGATCCGCTCCCCATTGCGAGATGAGTGACGACGGCGACACCGCTCCTCCTGGCTGAGTGCCCTGACGGAGGCCGCGATGCCGGTGGCACAGCCGACAAGAACCGCGGCTGCGTCGCGGCTTCGACGCAGAACCTCGATCTGACGCAGTACCGCCCCGAAGCCGGCGCCCTGGGCAGCCTCACCCATGCGCTCATCATCGGCAGCCGATCGGATGATGAGGTCCCGTACCGAGATGAGGGCATCGACGGCCTGAAGCGCCTCCTGGCCCTCCAGGCCGACCAGATCGGAAAGACGCCGGGCGATCATGGCGTCGCCCCGGTGCAGAATGGACCGGATCCGGGCAGCGGCATGGTCCAGGCGCAGTCGGGACGTGGACTCGATCAGGCCCGCCAGCCGGTGCAGGGCCTCAACGAGCTCCCCCAGGTCGCTGAGTTGTCCGAGACTGTTCTCAAGGCGGTCGCAGACGTCGCCGGCCTCGGCGTCGAGCCCCATGACCGCCAGCTCACTGACCAGCGTTGCCAGAGTCCCAGCGCTGAGCTCACCGGTGAGCCGCTCAGCCAGTCGGGTTCGCACGAGGACATCGAGATCGGGGGCCTCCTGTGCCGCGCGCACGAGTGCGGCCTCCACCATGGGGGTCCAGCTGTAGACCCACTCCTCGAGGAACTGCCCCATGCCGGTGCCGGCGACGAGGTCGGCACCTGAGATCTGGTGGGCAAGCCGGAGCCGACGAAACGCAGACGGGCGAGCAGCTCGCGGCGCCTCGCGCTGGCGAGGTCGGCGGCTGGTGTCGAGGCTGACGCGGTGCTCGACGGCGTCGTCGATGATGAAGCGCGCGGCGCGCAGACGGTCACGCACCTGGCGGACCAGTGGCGGGGTGGCGATGCCGTCGGGCACCTCCCCACGTCGGAGGCGGCCAGGACGGAGGCGACGGCCGCTCCCCAGATTGCCCGACAGCCCGGTTTCGTCCTTGACCAGGCGGCTGGTGAGGGCGTCAAGGATGTCGCAGCGTCCGGGCCATGCCCGGCCGCGCAGTGCGAGCCAGCCGCATGGCTTGCTCCACGGTGGCCAGCACCTGGGCGGTCCCCAGTGGTTCGCCGAGCTCACGCAGGGCGGTGGCGACGTCGATGACCACGGTGGTGGCGAAGGCCCGGGCGGCTCCCGCCGGCTCCGGGACGGGCATGGCAGTCCGCCGCGTGGCTCGTCGAGGGCCTGTGCCACTGCCCTCGAGAGGCTGGCCCCTGGTGCGGGTCCGCCGGGCTCGCTGCCACAGGCCCGGTGAGGGCATGCCGGCGCCGTATCCGCGCAAGGCGTCGAGGCGGGCGAAGTCGTAGCGGATGAGCCATGCCGGCCCGCCGGGTTGGGGCTGCGGCTCAGGCAGCCACGCGGCGTGCTCGGTCGCGTCGAGGCAGTCGAGCAGTGCCATGGTGTGAAAGCCCCCTGGTGACGACCACGACCGGGGCGGCCGGAGCGGCGGTGCCCTTCCCGCCGGCACCGGTCGGTGCGGCTGCCGGCAGGTGCCGTCTCAGGGCGGCCGACATGACGGCTTCGCGGGCGTGGGTGCCGTCGGCGTCGAGGACCTCGCGCTCGACGTCGAGCCGTGCCAGCCCCGACCATGCCAGTGTGTCGGAGAAGAAGCCGCGCCAGGATCGGATATCGGCGGTGGCTCGGTCCTCGAAGAGGTGCTCCCAGACCTCGTCGTGGTCCCGGCAGCCCAGGCGCCGGGCGAGGGCGTCCAGGCTGCGCGAGCGGGCCAGATACCGCTCGGCCTGGAGCGTGCGGGCGACCGCGCCGCGAGCATCGTCGCGGGGATCGTCATCATCTCGAAGGCAGGCGCTGCGGTCGATGAAGGCGGCCTCGGCCCCGTGCTGCCCGGCCCATCGCAGAGCCACCCACTCCGGGGAGAACTCGGCCAGCGGGTAGTAGGAGGCGGTGCGCTCACCCAGGGAGAGCAGCGCAACCGGCGGTACGGTTCGCGGGTCCTGGAGGGAGGGCAGGAGGGCGGCGTACTCGACCGGCCCCTCGATGAGAACCGTGGCGGGATGCACCTCCTCCAGAAGCGCCGACAGGGCCAGAGCGCAGGCGGGTGAGTGGTGACGGACGGGGACGAGGTGAACACCCGCTTCGCCCCAGCGCCGCTGGGAGTCCAAGGCGTGCTGGAGCCGGGCGGGAACCTGCGTCGTCGAAGCACTCACTCCCACAGTCGCTGGGAGGCGACCAGGAAGTCTCTCCACTCGGCGCTGCTCTCCGCCCGTTCACGCACCACCGAGTCGAGGTAGAAACGGATGCGTGTGGCGTCCTCGTCCTCGCCCTTGAGTGCCACTCCCACCATCTGGCGGGCGATGTCGGATGCCCTCACCGTGCCGTCGCCGAGGTAGCGGGCACTCAACGACGCAGCCACACCGACGTTGACGGCCTCGGCGGTGGACATGACGGTCTCGGGGCGCTTGACCGGGGTGCCGGCCTGCGTGGTCCCGGTGCGCAGGTCGGCGAAGGCGGTGACCAGGACGTCGAGTACCTGGGGGCTCATGGGCACCCGCTGCTCACCGAGCTCGGAGTCCAGGGCACGAGCAATGAGATCGGCCTCGAAGGCGCGGTCTGCGATGGGGCGGACCGTCTCGAAGTTGAAGCGCCGCTTGAGCGCGGAGGACATCTCGTGGACGCCCCGGTCCCGCAGGTTCGCGGTGGCGATGACGTTGAATCCCTGAGCCGCACTGACGCGGAACCCGTCTCCCAGCTCCGGGACCATGAGCTGCTTCTCGGAGAGCACGGAGACGAGCGTGTCCTGGATCTCGGGCGGGCAGCGGGTGATCTCCTCGAAGCGCACGATGCTGCCCTGCTCCATGGCCTGGTAGACCGGCGAGGGCACCAGGGCCCTGCGCGTGGGGCCCTCGGCGATGAGGAGGGCGTAGTTCCACGAGTAGCGGACGTGGTCCTCGGTGGTGCCGGCCGAGCCCTGGATGGTCAGGGTCGAGGCGCCGCAGACCGCTGCGGCGAGGAGCTCGGAGAGCATCGACTTCGCGGTTCCCGGCTCGCCGACGAGCATGAGGCCCTGGCGACCGAGCAGCGTCACGATCGCCCGGTCGACGAGGGGGTCGTCCCGTAGAACTTCGAGCGATGCCGAGGTCCTCGTCCCCAACGATGAAGGCGCGCACCGAGTGGGGCGACAGGCGCACCCTGAGGGATCTCCGCACCGCGCTGGGCGTCCGCGGCGGCGAGGGCGGCCAGCTCATCGGCCCACCGCTCCTCAGCGGCAGGACGCAGCACCTTCTTCGCCTCAGGCACAGGCAGCCCGCTCGATCCTGCGGTCATCATCCTGCCTCCAGAGATCGATCGGTGCGGCCTCGTCGGTCCACCGTTGCCGCATCAGCCGCGCAACCTGGCGAGCTCCTCGACGAGCTGGGGCACGACCTCGGTGATGTCGCCGACGACGCCGAAGTCGGCCATCTCGAAGATCGGGGCCTCGGAGTCGTCGCAGATGGCGACGACGGTGCCCGGCTCCCTGGATGCCGCTGGTGTGGTGGACGGCGCCGGAGACGCCCAGGCCGATGTGACAGGCGCGGGAGATGGTCTCACCGGTTTGACCGATCTGGGCGCTGCGCTCGATCCAGCCCTCGTCGCAGGCCACGCGGGTGGCTCCGACGGCGGCGTCGAGCGGCTGGGCCAGGGAGCGGACCAGGTCGAAGTCGCCGTCCACGCCGCGGCCGCCCACGACGACGGTGCGCGCCTCACTCAGAGCCGGGCCGGAGGCGACGGAGGTGGCCTCACGCGGGACGAGGGCGCACAGCGGCGGCCTCGGCACTGATGGGGACCTCGAGGGGCTCGGCGGTCAGTGGCGCGCCGTCGGCGGCAGAGACCTCTGCGATCCCGGGGCGCACGGCGATGATCGGTGCACCGTCGCCCGAGCCGACGCCGGCGGTGGTGGACCAGGAGCCGGACAGGACCAGCTTGGAGGCGCGCAGGGTCGGAACCGAGCGCCTCCAGGCCGGTGACGTCGGAGACGCAGGCCGAGCCGAGTACGACGGCGACCCGCCCGGCCAGCTCCTTGCCGCGATGGTCGGAGACGACCAGGACCGCCGCGGGCTGGACGGTGCCGACGGCCGCCACGACGGCGTCGGCCGCGGTGGCGGGCAGGTGGGCGGACTCGCCCAGGTCGGCGGTCAGCAGGCGGGTGGCTCCGGCGCCGGCCAGGGCCGCACGGACCGGCTCACCCAGCGGCTGGAGGGCCAGGGCGACGACATCGCCACTGGTCAGCGCCCGGGCGGCGGTGAGCAGCTCAGGCTGGGGCCGGTGGGGGACGGCCTCGGTGGTCTCGAGGTCGACGAGGACGAGCAGGGGGCATCGAGCATGGGAATCAGCTTCTTTTCGCGAGGTGGTATGAGACGGACGGGCGGCGCTACGGCGCCCAGCGCCCCTGCTGGGGCCGTGGGCGGACGCTGCGGCAGGCCGTCAGACGAGCTTGTTCTCCACGAGCCAGGCGGCGAGCTCGCTGCCCGCCTCTCCGGCGTCGGTGCGGATGATGCCGGCCTCACGGGCGGGTCGGGCCTCGTCGTCGACGACTGCGACGGCCGGTTCGGCGATCTGAAGACCGAGCTCGGAGGCGTCCCAGAAGTCGATGGGCTTCTTCTTCGCGGCGCGCATGGCGGCGAAGTTGGGGTAGCGGGGCTCGTTGGCCTGGTCGGTGACGCTGACGAGCGCGGGCAGCGAAGCGCTGAGGACCTCGCGGACGGTGCCCACGGCGCGGGTGACGGTCACGGCGCCGCCGTCGACCTCGGGTGGTTGGCAGCGTCAGGGGCCGGGACGGTGCAGGGCGGCGGCAGGGCACCGGGCAGCATGGAGGTCATGGAGTCCAGGGAGGCCATTCCGGTGACGACCAGGTCGACCTCCCCGATTCGCTCGATGGCGGCGGCCAGAACCCGGGCGGTGGTGACGACGTCGGCTCCGGCCAGGTCGTCGTCGGCGACGACGACCCCGGAGTCGGCCCCCATCTGCAGAGCGCGGCGCACCCCGTCCTCAGCGTCCTCAGGGTCCCATGGTCAGGGCGATGACCTCGCCGTCGGCCTCCTCGGCCAGACAGACAGCGGCCTCGACGGCGTTCTCGTCGAGCTCGTTGAGGACGTCCTCCTCGCCGCGCACGAGCCGACCGTCCTCGATGCGACGCTCGGACTGCACGTCGGGAACGTGCTTGATGCAGACCACGATTCTCATGGGTTCAAGGTTGCCATAACAGCGGCATCTCACCACTGAGCGCTCAGTCACCCTGACATGGCGTCAGGACGAGGATCGGGACGACGCGATGATGACGACGCCGTCACGCCCGGGCCCTAAACGCGACGCGGCGCACTCCCACGAGGGAGACCTCACTGCCCCTCAAGTGGTAGCAACCAGCGGCCGCCAGGACAATGGGCCCATGTCTTCGACGCCAGAGCCCGCTCCAGCACCGCGCGCCGAGCTGCCAGCAGCTCCTGACCACGGCCTGGGCGTCGCTCTGAACGGAGACGGGGCGGACTTCGCGGTCCACGCCCCGCACGCAACGGCCGTGGACCTGTGCCTGCTGACCACGGATGCCGACGGCGCCGTGGTGGACGAGACCCGGATCGGGATGCACGGGCCCTCGCGGGGCCTGTGGAGCGCCCACGTTCCCGGAGTCGGAGCCGGCCAGCGCTACGGCTACCGCGTCCACGGGCCCTGGAACCCGCACGAGGGACTGCTCTACAACCCCCGCAAGCTGCTGCTGGACCCTTACGCCCGCGCCCTGGACGGCCGAGTGGACCTGGGGCCGGCCCTCTACGCCCACGAGGTCACTGACGACCTGGTTCCGGCGGCCGAGCCGTGGCTGCCCTCTCACCTGGACTCGGCGGGCAGCACCGCCGTCGGCGTGGTCACCGGTGATACCTTCCCGGTGGTTCCGGGGCCACGCGTGCCTCGCGAGCGCACCATCATCTACGAGGCCCACGTCAAGGGCCTGACCTACAAGCTTCCCGGTGTGCCCGAGAAGCTGCGCGGCACCTACGCGGGGCTGGCCCACTCGGTGACGGTCGAGCACCTCAAGGGCCTGGGGATCACCACGATCGAGCTGCTGCCGATCCACGCCTCGGTGACCGAGCCCTTCCTGACCAAGCGGGGCCTGACCAACTACTGGGGCTACTCCACGCTCAGCTACTTCGCGCCCGAGCCCTCCTACGCCACGGCCGCGGCACGTGCGGCAGGCCCCCAGGCGGTCCTGGACGAGGTGCGCGGCATGGTCTCCATGCTCCACGAGGCCGGCCTGGAGGTCGTGCTCGACGTCGTCTACAACCACACCTGCGAGGGCGGTGTTGACGGGCCCTCCTTAAGCCTGCGCGGCCTGGACAACCTGGACTACTACCTGCACGCCCCCTACCTGCCGGCGCAGTACATGGACGTCACCGGCACCGGCAACACGGTGGACTTCCGGGCCACGGGGGCGATCCGGCTGGTCCTGGACTCGCTGCGCTACTGGGTCACCGAGGTCGGCGTCGACGGCTTCCGCTTCGACCTGGCGACCACCCTGGGGCGCCATGCCGCGGAGTTCTCGCCGCGCCACCCGCTGCTCACGGCGATCGCCACCGACCCGGTCCTCAGCACCGTCAAGCTCATCAGCGAGCCCTGGGACGTGGGGCCCGGCGGCTGGCGCACTGGCCAGTTCCCCGAGCCCTTCCAGGACTGGAACGACCACTTCCGCGATACCACGCGCTCCTTCTGGCTGCATGACGCCTCGGAGATCTCCAAGGGCCGTCTGGGCTCGGACCTGCGAGACCTGGCGACGCGCCTGTCGGGCAGTGCGGACCTGTTCAGCCACGGGGAGTTCCCCGGCGGTCGCGGCCCGCTGGGCTCGGTCAACTTCGTGGCGGCGCACGACGGCTTCACCCTGCGTGACCTGGTGGTCTACGACCACAAGCACAATCTGGCCAACAAGGAGGACAACCGAGACGGCAACTCCAACAACCGTTCCTGGAACCACGGTTTCGAGGGAGACGTCGTCGAGGGCATCAACGGTGGCCCGATCGAGGTGCTGCGCCGCCGGTCGATGCGCAACCTGCTGGCCACGGTGCTGCTGAGCGCCGGCACCCCCATGCTGGTGGCCGGCGACGAGATGGGACGCACCCAGCAGGGCAACAACAACTGCTACTGCCAGGACTCCGTGCTCTCCTGGGTGGACTGGAACCTGGAGGTCTGGCAGCGCGATCTGGTCGCCACAGCACGCTTCCTCATCCATCTGCGCCAGACCCACCCGGTGGCGCGCCCCTCGCGTTTTGCGACCGGGCAGGTCCTCGAGGGCGACACGATCCCGGACCTGGCCTGGTACCGGGCGGACGCCGTACCGATGGACGGGGACTCCTGGCACGATCCGCACACTCGCGTGGTCCAGATGCTGCGCTCGGGCCACCCCTGGAACGACGACGACATGCTCGTGGTCATCAACGGCGCCCTGGACCAGGTCGACGTCGTCCTGCCCGAGGGGCGCGGGACCGACTGGCACCTGTCCTGGGACTCGACCTGGGCGGTCCCCCAGCCTCATACCGCCCCCTTCTCCCAGGCGCGGCGGGTGAGCCGCAGCCCCCAGGACGCGGAGGCCGACGTCATCATCGAGACGGACGACTCCGGTGAGGTGAAGGACGTCAGGACCGTGACCGGCAGCGCTGACGGCCACACCGCTGAGAGTCTCACTGACTGCCATCAGGACCGTCCGGGCGACACGACGATGTTGGAGCCGCTGTCCCTACGGGTCTACTTCTCCGGTGAGCCGCTCGAGAACCTGACCCCGGGCACCGAGACGGACTGAGCCGCACCGGCACTCAGGCGGAGCAGGCCGCCATCAGTCCGCTGCGCAACCGCACCCCCTAGGATGAGGTCATGACTCAGACCCCCACCGCGGCCGAGGAGGCCCTGGCCAACGCCACCAATGACGCCTCCCTGGCCCGATCGATCGCCCGCTCCGCCGAGATCGAGGCCGATATCGCCGTCAACCCTGGCCGCTACCGGATGTTCACCGGGGTCCGTCCCACCGGGAACATGCACCTGGGCCACTACTTCGGCACCATGCACTCCTGGAAGACGATCCAGGACGCGGGCGTGGACACCTGGATCCTCGTGGCCGACTACCAGGTCATCACCGACCGCGACGGCGTCGGCCCCATTCGCGAGCGGGTCCTGTCCCTGGTCACCGACGCCCTGGCGGTGGGCGTGGACCCGCAGCGCTCGACGATCTTCGCCCACTCGGCGGTCCCCGGCCCAGAACCAGCTGATGCTGCCCTTCCTGTCCCTGGTCACCGAGTCCGAGCTGCACCGCAACCCGACGGTGAAGTCCGAGCTGGAGGCCACCGACGGGCGGGCCATGAGCGGCCTGCTGCTCACCTACCCGGTCCACCAGGCCACCGACATCCTCTTCTGCCAGGCCAATCTCGTCCCCGTGGGCAAGGACCAGCTCCCCCACCTGGAGCAGGCCCGGCTCATCGCCCAGCGCTTCGACAAGCGCTACGGGCGGGCCGTCAAGGAGCACCCGGTCTTCCGCCGCCCTGAGGCGCTGCTCAGCGAGGCCCCAATGCTGCTGGGCCTGGACGGGGAGAAGATGAGCAAGTCGCGCCGCAACACGATCGAGCTGCGGATGAGCGCCGATGAGACCGCCAAGGCCCTCAAGAAGGCCAAGACGGACTCCGAGCGCGTCATCACCTACGACCCGGTCAACCGGCCGGAGGTCTCCAACCTGTTGATGCTGGCCTCCCTGTGCGGGGCCGGCACCCCCGAGGAGATCGCCGAGAGCATCGGTGACGGCGGCGCGGGCACGCTCAAGAAGGTCACCACGGAGGCAGTCAACGAGTTCTTCGCCCCCATCCGGGCCCGTCGCGCCGAGCTGGCGGCCAACGAGGACTACCTCCTGGACGTGCTGGGGCAAGGTAATGCCCGGGCCAACGAGGTCGCGACCAGGACGCTCGACGACGTCCGCACCGCCATGCAGATGAGCTACTGACGGCCTTTCTGCCGCTGAGCCCGCAGGCTCAACCGCATGATCGGCCCGGTTCGCGACGCGCGTACCGGGCCGATCCGCGCCCTGCGAGCCGACATGTGACTCAGGTCGTTTCTCACCGTAGTCTTGCCCCTGTGACTCCGAACACGACGCCGAAGGCCGGCAAGAAGCAGTCCACCCGTCCCTCCAAGTCCTCTGCCGCTCCCACCGATGCATCTGCCCAGGGCACCGGGACGGAGGCCACGCCATCGGTCCCGTCCGCGACCTCTGCGGCTCCGCAGCCGGCCCCGTTCTCGCTGATCGGCCGGATCCCGGTGATCGAGGTCTTCCCCGTCGTCGAGGATGGGCGCTGGCCGGCCAAGGCGGTCGTCGGCGAGGTCATCCCGATCCGCGCCACCGTCTTCCGCGAGGGGCACGACCGCTACGGCGCCACCGCGGTGCTGGTGCGTCCCGACGGCACTGACGGCCCCAGTGCCCGGATGCACGACATCGCCCCGGGCCTGGACCGCTATGAGGCCTCCCTGGCGCCCGATGCCCCTGGGGACTGGCGCTTCCGCGTCGAGGGGTGGTCGGACCCGTACGCCACCTGGAGTCACGACGCCGGCATCAAGGTGCCCGCCGGCATCGACGTCGAGCTCATGCTGGAGGAGGGCGCCAGGGTCCTGGACCGGGCCGCGGCCATCGAGGGACGGGACGAGGAGGGCCTCAAGGCCCTCAACGACGCCGTGTGGATCATGCGGGACCCCTCCAACCCCGTGGCCGACCGCCTGGCTGCGGGCCTGTCGGACTCGGTCAAGACCGCCCTGGAGCGACTGCCGCTGCGCGACCACGTCTCCCCCTCCGCCGAGTACCCCCTCCAGGTGGACCGCGAGCGCGCCCTGACCGGCTCCTGGTATGAGATCTTCCCGCGCTCGCTGGGCTCGGGGGCCGGCGAGGACGGTACCTGGCACTCGGGGACGCTGCGCAGCGCGACCGAGCGACTGGACCGCATCGCGGCCATGGGCTTCGACGTCCTCTACCTCACGCCCATCTCCCCCATCGGCCTGACCAACCGCAAGGGCCGCAACAACACCCTGACGGCCCGTCCCGGCGACCCCGGCTCCCCTTACGGCATCGGTTCCCCCGACGGCGGCCACGACGCCATCCACCCCGACCTGGGCACCTTCGAGGACTTCGACGCCCTGGTGGCGCGCTCGCGCGAGCTGGGCATGGAGGTGGCCCCTGGACCCTGGCGCTCCAGTGCTCCCCGGACCACCCATGGGTGACCGAGCACCCCGAGTGGTTCACGGTCCTGGCCGACGGCTCGATCGCCTACGCCGAGAACCCGCCCAAGAAGTACCAGGACATCTACCCGCTCAACTTCGACAACGACCCCGAGGGCATCTACCAGGCGATCCTGGAGGTCGTGCGTACCTGGATCGCGCACGGAGTGACGATCTTCCGGGTGGACAACCCCCACACCAAGCCTCTGCCCTTCTGGCAGCGGCTCATCGCCGAGATCCACGCCGAGTCCCGCGACGTGCTGTTCCCTGGCCGAGGCCTTCACCCGCCCCGGCCATGATGCGCACCCTGGGCATGATCGGCTTCCACCAGTCCTACACCTACTTCGCCTGGCGCAACACCAAGGACGAGCTCATCGAGTACATGATGGAGCTCAGCAAGGACACCGCCCACCTGCTGCGTCCCGGCCTTCTGGCCCACGACGCACGACATCCTCACCCCCTTCATGACCAACGGGAAGGTGCCGGCCTTCAAGCTGCGCGCCGTGCTGGCGGCCACGCTCTCACCGACCTGGGGCATCTACTCGGGCTACGAGCTGGCCGAGTCCACACCGCGCCCGGGCTACGAGGAGCAGATCGACAACGAGAAGTACGAGTACAAGCCGCGCGACTTCGCCGCCGCTCGCCGCAACGGCATCGAGGACCTCCTCACACGCCTCAACGCCGCCCGGGCCGCTCACCCGGCGCTGCGCCAGCTGCGGGACATCTACTTCCACCCCACGAGCGATGACCAGATCATCGCCTACTCCAAGCGGGTGGACGCCTTCCACAGCCCCACGGGCAAGGACGACGTCATCCTGACGGTGGTCAACCTCGACCCGCACGGGGCACGGGCAGGCGAGGTCTACCTCAACCTGGAGGCCCTGGGCCTGCCGGGCTGGGTCGATGCCTCGCGCCCAGTGGTCAAGGTGAGCGACGAGCTCACCGGAGACTCCTACGAGTGGTCGGGGCAGAACTATGTGCGTCTCGACCCCTTCGCCGGGCAGGCCGCTCACGTCTTCTCCGTGGAGCCGCTGTGAGCACCGATCCGATGAGTACCGCCCAGGTGCCCCCCGGCAGCGAGACTCCAACCGCAGCGCCGGGTGGAGCCTTCGGCCAGCCTGCGGCGGGCGTGCCCCGTCACGGCGCCCGTGGCGGCCCAGATGTCGGCGATCCCCACCCCAGCGGCGGGATCCCCATGCCGCTGGCGGTGGCCCCGCCGATCCCCGGGGTGCCGGCCCCTGCCGGCCCAGGCCCGCCCCGGCCTGAGCCCGGACCCCGAGTGGTTCCCGCACGGCGGTCTTCTACGAGGCGCTGCTGCGCTCCTTCGCCGACTCCGACGGCGACGGCGTCGGGGACCCTGCGCGGGCTCATCTCCCGCCTGGACTACCTGGCGTGGCTGGGCGTGACTGCGTGTGGATCCCGCCCTTCTACCCCTCGCCCGTGCGCGACGGCGGCTACGACATCTCCGACTACACGGCCATCGACCCGCGCTACGGGACGATGGAGGACTTCCGCGAGCTGGTCCACCAGGCCCACCAGCGCGGGATCCGCATCATCATCGACATGGTCGTCAACCACACCTCGGACGCCCACCCCGTGGTTCCAGGCCTCCCGCTCGGACCCCGAGGGGCCCTTACGGGACTTCTACGTGGGCCGACGACGACTCCGGCTACGACGACGCCCGCATCATCTTCGTGGACACCGAGGAGTCCAACTGGGCCTACGACGTCGAGCGCGGCCAGTTCTACTGGCACCGCTTCTTCTCCCACCAGCCCGACCTCAACTACCGCAACCCTGCGGTCATCGAGGCGATCCACGACGTCATCCGCTTCTGGGCGCGCACCGGGGTGGACGGCTTCCGCCTCGACGCCATCCCCTACCTGACCGAGTCGGAGGGCACCAGCTGCGAGAACCTGCCCGGCACCCACGAGATCATCGCCGGGATCCGTCAGATGCTCGACCGGGGAGTTCCCCGGGACCATCACGCTGGCCGAGGCCAACCAGTGGCCCGAGGACGTCGTGGAGTACTTCGGCACCGAGGAGGCGCCCGAGTGCACCATGTGCTTCCACTTCCCGGTCATGCCGCGCATCTTCTACGCACTGCGGCAGGGCTCGGCCGAGGCCATCCGCTGGGTGCTGAGAAGACCCCGACATCCCCGCCCACGGGCAGTGGGGGACCTTCCTGCGCAACCACGATGAGCTGACCCTGGAGATGGTCACCGACGCCGAGCGCGACCAGATGTACGCCTGGTACGCCCCTCGAGGAGCGCATGCGCGCCAACATCGGGATCCGGCGCCGCCTGGCCCCGCTCCTGGACGCCTCACGCGCCGAGGTGGAGCTGGCCTACGCCCTGCTCCTGTCGCTGCCGGGCAGTCCCTGTCTCTACTACGGCGACGAGATCGGCATGGGCGAGAACATCTGGCTGGAGGACCGCGACGCCGTGCGCACCCCCATGCAGTGGGACGACTCCCCCAACATGGGCTTCTCCTCAGTGGTCGACCCCGGGCGCCCTGACGCTTCCGCTCATCCAGGCCCCCGGCTACGCGCACCTGACGGTGGCCACCGAGATGGCCCGGCCCGACTCGCTGCTGCAGTTCACCCGGCGGATCCTGCACCTGCGCCGCGCCCACCCCGTCCTGGGACGCGGGAGCTTCCTCCTGCGCCCCACCAGCGATGACGCCGTCCTGGCGCACACGCGCTGCGACGAGGCGCCGGTGGAAGGGGCAGAGACCCTCCTGTGCGTCGCCAACCTCTCGGCCACCCCCCGGTCGGTGACGATCGAGGTTCCCGAGCTGGCGGGCAGGGGCACCACGGACCTGTTCGGCGGCTGCGCCTTCCCGCCCGTTGACGAGCGCGGCCGCCTCACCCTGACGCTGGGAGCGCGCGGATACTACTGGCTGTCCGTTGACCGGACTGAGCCCGACGACGCCCCCCAGGGCGACCACGACAACCACCCGACCGAGGAAGTCTGATGCCCAACGAGCCGATCTCCGCCGCACCGCAGCCCGCCACCGTGCCGGCACAGTCCCTGCGCAGCGCCCAGGCCCCGTCGACCTGGCCCACCAATGCCGAGATCCTGGCTGCGCTGGGACCGTGGATGCTCCAGCGGCGCTGGTTCCCGCTCAAGGGGGACGCCGCCCCGCCCCTGGGCTCCCTGCGCGTGATCGCCTCCTGGGAGCCGGAGGAGGGGGTGCGAGACCTCGTCATCGCCGCCCTACGGGGCAACCAGGCCGAGACCGGTCACCGCGACGGGATGGTGCTGCTGCACGTGCCGGTGGTCCTGGAGTCCGCCGAGGCGCTCGACTCCTTCGCCACCCCCGGTGAGGCACCCGGCAACCACGGCCTGCTGGTGACCACCGGCTCTCAGGGGTCACCCACGCAGGTGGCGCTCGTCGACGGCGCCCACCACCCGGCCTTCTGGCGGGCCTGGGCCCTGAGCACGCTGAAGGCGGGCACCGTCCTGAGCGAGGCCGGAGCCCTGGCCATCGCCCAGCGGGCGCCGAGGCTGCGGGTGACCACCGGGGAGCAGTCCAACACCTCCGTCATCCTGCCGGCCCCCTCCGACCCCGCCGAGGCTCTTGGGGAGCAGGACGCCGCCACCGGTGACCTCATCGTCAAGCTCCTGCGGGTCCTGGAGCACGGGCGCAACCCCGACGTGGAGCTGTCGGTGGCCCTGGCCCGCAGCGGCTGGGACCGGGTGCCCACGCCGGTGGCCTGGTCCACCATGACCTGGACGCGCATGGGCGGCTGCGGCCAGCCCGCCCTGGAGGAGTCCACCGACTCGGCCGTGGCCTGCAGCTTCGTCCCCCGCGCCGACGACGGCTTCGAGCTGTTCTGCTCACTGGCCTCCACCGACGACGTCGACGGACCGGTGCGGGCCCGGGCCGTGGAGCTGGCCCGGGATCTGGGACGCACGACCGCGCAGATGCACCACCACCTGGCCGCCTCCCTGGGCACGAGCCGACCGCCAACGCCGACCGAGCTCGCTGCCTCCCTGCGCAAGCGCGCCCGGTGGGCGCTGGAGGAGGTGCCCGAGCTCTCCGGGCACATCCGAGCCCTGGAGCTCAAGGTGGAGCAGACCATGGAGCGGCTTGAGGCGCTCGAGGCCCTGGAGCCGGCCACCCGCATCCACGGCGACTACCACCTGGGGCAGGTGCTTCACGAGATCGGCGGCCAGCAGCGCTGGTACGTCCTGGACTTCGAGGGCGAGCCCCTGCGCCCCCTGGCCCAGCGCTCCGACCCCGACCTGCCGGCCCGGGACGTGGCCGGCATGCTGCGCTCCTTCGACTACGCCGCCGCCGTGGGCAAGGCACCCCACTCCGATTGGCTCCCCGCCGTGCGCACCGCCTTCGAGGAGGGCTACCGCCTGGGACGCCAGGAGACCGGCCTCGGCTCGCAGCCCGTCGCCAGCGGCATCCGGCGCACCAGCGGAGCAGGCGGAGGCGTCGCACCAGACCGTGCTGACCTGCCTGGAGCTCGACAAGGCCCTCTACGAGGCCGTCTACGAGGCCCGCAACCGTCCCGACTGGCTGGGCATCCCCATGGCGGGGATCGAGTCGGTCCTGTCCAAGCACGCGGAGGGCTGAGCACGCAACGATCCTCCATCCCCTCATCCCCATCGGTCCGACGTCCAAAAGCACCCGTTAATCACCAACGCATGGAAGAGTTGCTGTATGAGCGCCAACACACCTGAGAAGGACCCGCCCGACCTCGCCCCCGTCCCCTGTCGACCCCTGGATTCTGGCTGACGTCGCCTACGCGCGCTACCACGACCCGCACGAGGTCCTGGGCGCCCACGTCGGCGAGAACGGAGTCACCATCCGCACCGTCCGTCACCTGGCCGACGACGTCGTCGTCGTCACCAAGGACGGCACCCACCCGGCCACCCATGAGCAGGACGGCGTGTGGGTGGCGGTCCTGCCCGGCCAGGAGATCCCCGACTACCGCATCAAGGTCACCTACGGCGACGAGACCACCACCGTCGACGACCCCTACCGCTACATGCCCGACCCTGGGTGAGATGGACACCTACCTCATCTCCGAGGGCCGCCACGAGGAGCTGTGGGAGGTCCTGGGCGCCCACGTCAAGCGCTACGACGGCCCCATGGGTGAGGTCGAGGGAACCGCCTTCGCCGTGTGGGCCCCCAACGCCCGCGCCGTGCGCGTCGTCGGCGACTTCAACTACTGGGACGGCACCGCCACCGCCATGCGCTCCCTGGGCTCATCGGGAGTGTGGGAGCTGTTCGTGCCCGGCGTCGGGGTCGGTGCGCGCTCAAGTTCGAGCTCTGCTTCGCCGACGGGCTCCTGGCACCAGAAGGCCGACCCGATGGCCCTGCGCCACCGAGGTCCCCCGGCCACCGCCTCGGTGGTCACCGACCAGTTCCACCAGTGGGAGGACCAGGAGTGGATGGCCAAGCGCGCCACCACCGACCCCCACAGCGGGCCGATGAGCATCTACGAGGTCCACATCGGCTCGTGGCGCCAGGGACTGGGCTTCCGCGGCCTGGCCGAGGAGCTGGTCCCCTACGTCAAGGAGGCCGGCTTCACCCACGTGGAGTTCCTGCCGGTGGCCGAGCACCCTTCGGCGGCTCCTGGGGCTACCAGGTCACCAGCTACTACGCACCCACCTCGCGCTTTCGGCACCCCGGACGACTTCCGCTACCTGGTGGACCAGCTCCACCAGGCCGGCATCGGCGTCATCCTGGACTGGGTGCCCGCCCACTTCCCCAAGGACGAGTGGGCCCTGGCCCGCTTCGACGGCACCCCGCTGTACGAGGACCCCGACCCGCAGCGCGGCGAGCACCCCGACTGGGGCACCTACGTGTTCAACTTCGGACGCAACGAGGTGCGCAACTTCCTGGTCGCCAACGCCCTGTACTGGCTCCAGGAGTTCCACGCCGACGGTCTGCGCGTCGACGCCGTGGCCTCCATGCTCTACCTGGACTACTCGCGCCAGGACGGCCAGTGGCACCCCAACCAGTTCGGCGGCCGCGAGCACCTGGAGGCCATCAGCTTCCTGCAGGAGGCCACCGCCACCGCCTACCGCAAGAACCCCGGCATCATCATGGCCGCCGAGGAGTCCACGGCGTGGCCGGGCGTCACCGCCCCCACCGAGTACGGCGGCCTGGGCTTCGGACTGAAGTGGAACATGGGATGGATGAACGACACCCTGCGCTACCTCGCGGAGGACCCGGTCAACCGCCGCTACCACCACGGCGAGCTGACCTTCTCCCTCGTCTACGCCTTCTCCGAGCAGTTCATCCTGCCACTGAGCCACGATGAGGTCGTCCACGGCAAGGGCTCCCTGCTGTCCAAGATGCCCGGCGACCCCTGGCAGGAGCTGGCGGGCCTGCGCACCCTGTACGCCTACCAGTGGTCCCACCCCGGCAAGCAGCTGCTGTTCATGGGCCAGGAGTTCGGGCAGGGAACCGAGTGGAACGCGGACACCTCCCTGGACTGGTGGATCCTGGATGACCCCGGCCACCAGGGGCTGCTCTCCCTGGTCAGTGACCTCAACCGCCTCTACCTGAGCTCGCCGGCCCTGTGGACAGAGGACTTCTCCCACCGGGGATTCGAGTGGATCGAGGCCGGCGACGGCGACCACAACGTCCTGTCCTACCTGCGCAAGGGGACCGACGCCGACGGGCGGGCCGACCTGATGGTCTGCATCGTCAACTTCGCCGGCACCCCGCACGAGGGCTACCGGGTGGGCCTGCCCTTCGCCGGGGACTGGGAGGAGGTCCTCAACACCGACTCCGAGGAGTACGGAGGCTCCGGCGTGGGCAACCTGGGCCGTGTCGAGGCCGAGGACCTGCCCTGGAACGGGCGCCCGGCCTCGGTGCGCCTGCGAGTCCCCCCAATGGGAGCGGTCTTCCTGCGTCCGGCTCAGGACTGACCCGAGCTGAAACCACGCACCGCGGTGGGGTGAGGGGCATGAGCCTCTCACCCCACCGCGGTCTGATCCCCATAACGTGATCAGAACCTTGAACTCGACCCTCCGCCATCACCTATGAGCCGGTAGTCTGGGCCTTGTCTCGCACAGGCGCGCGGCCTCCGGTGCCCTGTGCTCCCTGCGCGCTCCGGTCGGTCCGGCCCCGTCGATGTACGATGTTTCAGTCCGATGCAAGAGTCTTGCAGTCGGCGACCACGATGCCTGACAAGGGAAGAAGAATGACACAGAAGCTGGTCACGAGCGCCCCCGCGCAGGTGCGCGCCGTATCCGGTCGGCCCGAGACCGCAGCCACCCTCATGGAGGTCTGGCAGGGCCTGTCCGCCGCCGTCGTCGACACCATCGCGGACGACTGGTACGCCACCGAGCAGAGGTACAGCGCCGGACGCCAGGAGCACTACTTCTCCGCCGAGTTCCTCATGGGCCGCGCTCTGCTCAACAACCTCTCCAACCTGGGGATGGTCGACGAAGCGCGCGAGACCGTCGATTCCTTCGGAGTCAACCTCACCGACGTCCTGGAGCAGGAGCCCGACGCCGCTCTGGGCAACGGCGGTCTGGGACGCCTGGCCGCCTGTTTCCTCGACTCCTGCGCCACCCTCGACCTGCCGGTCAACGGCTTCGGCATCCTCTACCGCTACGGGCTGTTCAAGCAGCTCTTCGAGGACGGCTTCCAGACCGAGCACCCCGACCCCTGGATGGAGGAGGGCTACCCCTTCGTCATCCGCCGCGAGGAGGCCCAGCGCCTGGTGCGCTACCAGGACATGACCGTGCGCGCCATCCCCTACGACATGCCCATCACCGGCTACGGCACCAGGAACGTGGGGACGCTGCGCCTGTGGAAGGCCGAGCCGCTCGAGGAGTTCGACTACGACGCCTTCAACTCCCAGCGCTTCACCGAGGCCATCGTCGAGCGTGAGCGCACCTCGGACATCTCCCGTGTCCTCTACCCCAACGACACCACCTACGAGGGCAAGGTCCTGCGGGTGCGCCAGCAGTACTTCTTCTGCTCGGCCTCCCTGCAGCAGATCGTTGAGAACTACGTCAGCCACCACGGTGAGGACCTGTCCGGCTTCGCCGACTACAACGCCATCCAGCTCAACGACACCCACCCGGTACTCGCCATCCCCGAGCTGATGCGCATCCTCCTGGACGAGCACCACCTGGGCTGGGAGCAGGCCTGGGAGGTGGTCACCAAGACCTTCGCCTACACCAACCACACGGTGCTGGCTGAGGCCCTGGAGACCTGGGAGATCTCCATCTTCGACCGCCTCTTCCCGCGCATCACCGAGATCGTTCGCGAGATCGACCGCCGCTTCCGCCTCGAGATGGCCGAGCGCGGCCTGGAGCAGGGCACCATCGACTACATGGCCCCCATCTCCGGGGACAAGGTGCGCATGGCGTGGATCGCCTGCTACGCCTCCTACTCCATCAACGGCGTCGCCGCGCTGCACACCGAGATCATCAAGCGCGAGACCCTGCGCGAGTGGCACGCCATCTGGCCCGAGCGCTTCAACAACAAGACCAACGGCGTCACCCCGCGTCGCTGGCTGCGCCAGTGCAACCCGCGCCTGTCAGCGCTCCTGGACGAGGTCACCGGCTCGGACACCTGGGTCAAGGACCTCTCCGTCCTGGCCGAGCACACCGACTCCGTGGACGAGTCCGTCTACGACCGCCTGGCGGAGATCAAGCACGCCAACAAGGCGGACTTCGCCGCCTGGATCGCCCGTCGCGAGGGGATCGAGATCGACCCGGAGGCGATCTTCGACGTCCAGATCAAGCGCCTCCACGAGTACAAGCGCCAGCTGCTCAACGCCATCTACATCCTGGACCTCTACTTCCGCATGAAGCAGGACCCGAGCCTGCAGGTCCCCAAGCGGGTCTTCATCTTCGGGGCGAAGGCGGCTCCCGGGTACATCCGGGCCAAGGGCGTCATCAAGCTCATCAACGCCATCGCCGACCTGGTCAACAACGACCCCGTGGTCTCCCAGACCATCAAGGTCGTCTTCGTCCACAACTACAACGTCTCCCCGGCCGAGCACATCATCCCGGCCGCCGACGTCTCCGAGCAGATCTCGATGGCCGGTAAGGAGGCCTCGGGCACCTCAACATGAAGTTCATGATGAACGGGGCCCTGACCCTGGGCACGCCTCGACGGCGCCAACGTGGAGATCCTGGAGGCCGTCGGTGACGACAACGCCTACATCTTCGGCGCCACCGAGGACGAGCTGCCCTCCCTGCGCGAGAGCTACGACCCCGTGTGGCACTACGAGAACGTCCCCGGTCTCAAGCGCGTCCTGGACGCCTTCACCGACGGAACCCTCGATGACAACGGCTCGGGCTGGTTCGCCGATCTGCGCCGCAGCCTGCTGGAGGCCTCCTACGAGCCCGCCGACGTCTACTACGTCCTGGGCGACTTCGTCTCCTACCGCGAGACCAAGGACGCCATGGCGGCCGACTACGCCGACACCCGCGCCTGGCAGCGCAAGGCCTGGGTGAACATCACCCGCTCGGGCCGCTTTCTCCTCCGACCGCACTATCAGCGACTACGCCCGCGAGGTCTGGAAGATCGATCCCGAGCCGATCGCCTGATCGTCAAGGCACATACGAGCGCCCCTCACCGCACTGGCGAGGGGCGCTCGTTGTGCTTGGTGCGCCGGGCTGCCAGGCCCTCAGCGGGACCCATCGAGGCTCAGTAGAGCATGGTGGCCAGGCGGCGGCGGGCCTGGGCGACCTCCGGGGAGGTGGAGCCGATGACCTCGAAGAGCTCGAGCAGTCGCAGCCGGGCCGTCTCCCGCTCCTCCCCCGTGTGGGTACGCACGGCCTCCAGGGCTCGGCCCAGAGCGGCGTTGACATCCCCCCAGGGCCAGGGCGGCGTCGGCGCCGGCCAGGGCCGCGGCCAGATCCGTGGGAGCGGCGTCGGCCGCCGCAAGGAGCTGGTGGGGGTCCTGGCCGTCCAGGCGGGCCATGAGACGCACCTGGTTGCGGGCCACCTTGAGGTCGTCGTCGCCCGGGTTCTGGGCAATGGCGTGGGTGTACACCTCCTCGGCGGCGGCGAAGTCCCCGGCCTCGATGGCCTCGCGGGCGGCCCGCTCGACCTCGGTCTCCTCGGGCTCGACCTCAGTGTCAGCGCCGGCTGCGCCGTCGACGGCGATGGTGCCGTCGACACCGTTGGCGGCCGCCACCTCCAGCAGCTGGTCGATGACCGAGCGCACCTGCTCCTGGGGCACCGTCCCCTGGAACATCGGCACCGGCTGGCCCGCGATGAGGGCCACGACGGTGGGAACGGCCTGAGCCTGGAGGGCCTGAGCGACCTCCGGGGCGGTGTCCACGTTCACGCGCGCCAGCTGGAAGCGGCCGGCGTACTGTCCGGCGAGCTGCTCCAGGACGGTGGCGAGATCAGCACTGGCCTGGCTGCGCGGGCTGTGCAGGACGAAGATGACGGGGACCTGGGTCGAGACCTCGGCGACGTCGCGCAGGCTGGAGGCATCGACGTCGACGACGAGCGGCACCGGCAGGCCGGAGGCTCCCGCGGGGCCCTTGGTGGCGGGGCTCGGGGTACCACCGGTAGAGCCGGCAGGTTTGGCGGGGGCGAGACTGGACAGGTCGACGGCGCCGAACATGCTCATAGCAGCTCTGCCTTCCTCGGGCCGCAGCCCGGTTGCTTCTATGGTCTGGGTCTTTCGTTGTCCTAGTATCGGCGCGGTTGACAGGCCTCACGCCGCTCGGAGGCCTGGTCGCACCAGCGGCCCGGCCCCGAGTGGTCATGGAGCCGGGCCGGGGATCGGTGGCGCTCAGGACGGTTTGGCCGATGCCGACGCCGTGGGGGCGGGCGTCTTGGAGTCATCCCGTTCCACTTTCATGAGCGCTGTCTCGGCGCCCAGAACGGTCACCTTCTCACCGGTTCCCTCCTTGGGGATGGAGAAGGCGACCATGGAGTCGTAGGTGGCGGTCACGGTGCCGAGGATCTTCTGGTTGCCACCCATGTAGGCGGCAACGTCGCCCTGCAGGGTGAGGTCGGAGCCGTCAACGGTGCGCTTGTAGACCACCGTGAAGGTCAGGGTGGTGAAGACCAGCGCCCCGCCGTCCCCCTCCTCCAGCTGGAGGCCCTGGAACCCGTCCTGACCGGGGACCGCCGTCACGGTCACTTCCCCGTAGTTGCTCAGGTCGGTCGTTCGGGCGTCGTGAACCTTTCGGCGCAGGCTGTCATCGGGGAAGGCCTTGCCGTTCTCACCGTCGGGGTGGTTGAGCGCATCGACATAGGAGTCGAGGACGGCCTTGGGGGTGGCGACCAGCCCTGTGGACTCGGCCGTCACCTGCTTGGCGCGCTGGGCAGACTGCTTGGTCAGCACGGGAATGCTCGCCTGCGCGGCGAATCCCTGCACCCAGCCCCACACCTTGAACTGGTCCCGGGCCGAGCCCTGCTCCAGGGAGATGATCGAGACGCTCTTGTCGCCCTCCGAGGCGACGGCGGCGTTACGGGGAAACCGACGGTCTGCCCCACGCCCCCGCCCTGGATCTTCGTGGTCATGGCGTGGATGAACGAGTCGTTCCCACTGGCGGAGGCGGTGCGGTACTCGGCGGCGCGGATCCGCGCCGCAGGCCCGGACATGACCTCCTTGACCTTCGCCTCGCTCTTCTCCTTGTCCGCCGCCGCCAGGCCGGTCTGGACGCGCTGGAGGATCTCGGCGAGCTGCTTGTCGTTGAGGACGGGCTCGGCGATCGGCGTGCCGGAGGCCAGGGTCTCGGCGGTCTTGGTCTGGGACCGCGAGCAGGCGGCCAGGCTCAGGGCGATGGCGGAGGCACCGCCTGCGCTCAGAAAGGCTCGACGGGTGGACATCATGCGTGCTCCTGGTGGTCGGGGTCCGCGGTGGGGTCTGGTTCGCCGAGAGGCTCGGCGTCGACGGCCTGGATGACGGCGGGGTCGGTCTCGGGAGGCAGCTCGACGCCGCCGGAGTAGGAGGGCCAGGACACGGTGGTCGACGTCGCGGAGGAGTCCCCGAAGCCGTTCGGGGAGAAGGTCCCCTGCGCCGGCTCGACCTCCTGCTCACTCCGGCTCAGCGACGCGTCGGTCACCTCCGGCTGGGTGATTCCGGTCGGCATCTGAAGGCTGGGGTCCTGCGACGGGGCTGAGGCCGTCACGTCCTGGAACCCGGCGGTGTCGGTCTTGAAGGACTGCGCATCGACATCGCCTGTCACGTGGCTGGTGCGGTGCTCCGGCGGCGCGAAGCGGGAGTGGTCCTGGACATCAGCGGGCTGGTCGGCGATCTGGTCCACGCCCACGGCCATGTGGCCGGCGCCGGCTGCAGCATCACTGAGAGCCGGGGGGTTGGAGCGAGCCGACGAGTCGGACACGTCGGGCAGCATCCGAGGCGATTGACAGCGCCTCGCCGTCCTGGAGACCCTCCGGCTCCCGGCCGGCTCGGTACTGCTGGGTGGCGGCCTCATCAAGACCGGGAACGACCGACGCGCCTCGGGTCACTCCAGCAACCGCATGATCACCCTGACCGCCGGGCCCCTCACCGTAGGCGCCGTCAGGCTCGTCGCCGAACCCGCTGCTGGACCCACCGCTGAGCCCGGCGGCGGGGTCATAGCCGTAAACGTTGGCGGGAGGCGCCTCAGGCGCCTGGGGGACGGAGGACGTCTCGATGCCGTCGAGGTAGACGCGCCCCGTGCGCGGGTCGGTCCAGGGCTCGCCAGATGCCTCGGCGCGCTCCTTGACCCGCAGCTCTCGGCGAGTCAGCTGCCGGTCGGGATCGTCCACCTGAGGGATACCCTCGGTGGAGACGGAGTCGGCGTTGGCGATGCGGGCCGCACGCTCGGCGGAACGGGTCCGCCGATCAACATTGGCGCGGCGCAGCTGGAGGTCGATGAAGAACAGGAATGCCCCCACGAGCACGAAGAGGCCGCCCAGAACCAGCCCCCCGTAGAAGTACCAGGGCGTTTCCACCTGCCGCTCCCAGGTGACGGTCAGACTAGGAGCCGGGGCCTTGCCGTCGGTCATGGCCATGACGACGATCTGCTCGTCGATGTCCTTACGCGGCAGCATGGCGCGGTCAGCGTCCTCCGCGGTGTTGAAGGTGACTGACGAGCCACCGGTCTTCTCCCCCAGCCAGATATCGGAGCCCGAGGCGGTCACGGCATTGGCCTTGCGCTCCGAGCACTGCGTCCCGGCGGACGACGGCGTCGCCCGCCCGCCTGAGCGGAGGCGGCGGGGAGTGGCGGAGGCCGATGGGCAGTACTTGGTCTCGTCCTGGAGGACAGGGCTTCCGGCATCGGCGTCGATACTGGGTGACCACCGTGTAGGGCAGCGCCCTGTCGGCGTCGGGGCTCATCCAGGCGTCGAGGTCGGCCGCCCCTGGTCACGAAGAGGTGGACGTCCTTGCTGTCGGAGGAGCTCGCGGTCACGGTGACGTCGGACCCCACACCACTGAGAACCCCGGGGGCTGTGAAGACGTAGGGCTGGGAAGGACCGGAGGCGAGCTTCGCCTCGACCTTGGAGCTGGGTTTCCAGATGGTGGCCGAGCAAACGGCCAGGGCGACCAGGACCAGCCCGAGGACGGTCACCACCACGCTCAAGATACGTCGACTCACGACGCGGGTCTCCTATGTTCGCGGACACGGTTCGACGACGGCCGGCTACGGAGCCGGGTATCGCTGCGAGCGCTCACCGTGCGCCCGCCTGGGGACCAGAATCGCATGACGGACCCCGCGACCGCACCGACCTCAGCGCAAGATCACAACCAGACACGCGCTGAGCGAAGCGACATCTCCCGGGATTCCCCCGACAGAAAGAGCGCCACCGGCCCACCGAGCAGCGCTCCGGTCTCGAAGCGGAGCCAGAGGAACGCAAGGAGAAACGTGCGCACGAGATCGATCGCTCCCGAGCAGACCATCAGCATCACCATCCCCGGCCGCTCTCACTCGGCCAGGAACGGATCCCACACTCACTTCTTGTGCGCATGGTCACACTTTCGTGTTTACCGTCCGGATCACACCCAATCGTTAGGCTTGGCCCGGTGGTGAGCGTCCCCGGCTCGCCAGGAGGAGGAACCCGACGTGGCTGAGGAATACAGCGAGTTTGCCATCACGATGCGCGGTTACGACCGTGCCCAGGTCGACCGGAAGCTGGAGCAGCTCTCGCGTCAGCTGGCCGACGCCCGTCGTGAGGTGGCCAGTCTTGACCAGCGCGCCATGACGCTGGCCGGCGAGCTGGCCGACGCCCAGCGCCGGCTGCGGGAGTCCGACAAGCCGACCTACGCCGGGCTGGGCTCACGGATCGAGCAGCTGCTGCGCAGCGCCGAGGAGCAGAGCGCCTCCGTCCTGTCCAAGGCCAACGCCGAGGCCGACGCCCTCCTGACCCGGACCCGAACCAACGCCAAGAACCTCTCCGAGCGCAGCGCCTCGGAGGCGGCGACCCTGCTCGCCGACGCCCGCCGAGAGGCCAGTGAGCTGCGCTCCCGCTCCCAGGGGGAGGCCTCGACCGCCCTGGCCAACGCCGAGGCCCGCGCCCAGGAACTGGTCTCCTCCGCCTCACGCAAGGCCGCCCAGATCTCCGCCGACTCCGAGGCGGCCGTCACCGAGATGCGAGCCACCGCGGAGCGCGAGGCCGCCCTGGTCCTGTCTCAGGCTCGCAAGCAGGCCGCCGAGATCGCCATCACCTCCGAGCGCGACGCCACCGCCAACCGAGAGGCGGCCGCGGCCGAGGCCGACGAGCTGCACAAGACCTCCACGGCGAAGGCCGAGGAGATCCTCTCGGCCGCCAAGCAGGAGGCCGAGCTGACCGTCGGCAAGGCGAAGCGCGAGGCCGAGGAGATCCTCACCTCGGCGCGCAACGAGTCCGAGACACTGCGTCGCTCGGCCACCGACGAGGCGGCCGCGGCCCGCTCCGAGGCCACCGAGCTGCGCCAGCAGGCAACCCTGGAGATCGCCGCGGCGCACGAGCAGGCCGCTCAGGAGGACTCCGACGCCCACGAGGCCACGCGCGAGCGCATCCGCGAGATGCAGGAGCAGGCCCAGATCCAGGCCCAGGAGGCCGAGGAGCGTCTTCAGGAGGCGCTGTCCCGGGCTGAGGAGGTCCGCGCCCGCACCGACACCGAGGCCCGCAAGCGCCAGGAGGAGGCGGTCGCCCAGGCTGAGGAGACCCTGGAACAGGCACGGATCGAGGCCGAGCAGATCATCAGCGACGCCCGCGCGGACGCCGACGTCACCGCCCAGGTGGCCGCCCGTCAGCTCCAGGAGCTCGAGCGCCAGCGCGACTCGGTCGCCGCCTACCTCACCGAGATGCGCGGCGTCCTGGGAGGCGTACTGCCCCAGGCTCCCACCTTCAGCGACCACGTCGCGGCCCTGCCTCAGGAGTCGAGCCCGGCTCCGGCTCCGGACCAGTCCTCCGCGGATTCGGCGGAGCCGGCCGCATCCGGCAGTGCCAGCAGCGCGCACTCCGCCGGCTCGAGCAGCGCTGCCTCCGCACCGTCGGCCACCTCGGCGGCCCCCGCGTCGGCCGGCAGCAAGGCCGCTGCGACCTCGGGCGGCGGCCAGCAGGCTGGCGCGCAGTCGGCACCGAAGAACGCCCAGAAGGGTGGAGCCGGTCGTATTGAGCACGTTCCGGCCCCCGGTAAGAGCTCGAACAACTCCGGTAACGCAGGCAATCGCCACCCCCGCCAGGGCAAAGGTCGCCGCTGAGACGCAGAAGTGACCACCGACGACGCCGCCCGGTTCGAGACCGAGTCGACCAGCACCTCCGGTCCTGGTGACTCCGACTGGGCGGCGTCGCGTCGTCGAGCGGCCATGCAGCGGGCCCGCATGCTCCAGGAGCATCAGGACGCCGAGCACGCCCGGGCCTGCCGCATCGTGGGGCTCTTCCTCAGGGTCGCCCGCGAAGAGGGCCTTGAGGACGTTCCTCTGCGGGTGCGCGGCTACGCGGGCGGTAGTGCCCGCACCCCGCTGCACGGTTGGTACCTGAGGGCCGATGAGAAGGTCGGTATCGACACGGAGGGGAACTACTACGTCCTGTCGATGCCGCTGAGCCTTCGGCACCGCCTGCGCGGGGTCAGGCCCGAGAGTCAACCCGTGCCGATGACCATTGGCGAGGGCGGGCGTGACGGCGACATCGTGCCGCTGCGCTTCGCGCTCGACCGCCTGCTGCCGGGCTGGGAGGAGCGCTCCCCGAGCCGCTCGTGTGACTCTCAGCCCCACCGCTTCCCACCGCGGTGCCGGGTTCTACCAGAGGCGGCGCTCCCAGCACGAGGTGTGCCAGTGGCGCCGCTCCTCCAGTCCCCGGTCGGCTCCGAAGAGGGACTCGTTGGTCCAGGCCACCACGTGCGCGGTGCCGGCGGGGATGACGCGGTGGCAGCCGGGGCAGGTGTAGGACTTGTCCCCACCACGCAGGTGGCGCACGGTGAAGTCCGCGCCGCCGGGACCGGTCTGGGTGCGCGGCACGGAGGCGAGACGGTCCATGCTCAGGGGAATGTGCCCCTGCCCGTAGGGGCGCTTGGATCTGCGACGTGCCATGACCAGATCTCATCACATCCGGCTGCCGTCCCCAAGCCGGGGGCGGCAGCCGGATGCGAGAACAGGCGGGGTCCGCAGGGGAGGCGGGGTGAGCGGCCCTCTGGCCGGTCTCAGCCCTTGACGGATCCGGCCATGAGGCCGCCGACGAAGTACTTGCCCAGCAGGATGTAGACCGCCAGGGTCGGCACCGAGGCGATGAGCGCACCGGACATGGAGGCACCGTAGTCGGCCAGGATCGACCCGTGAGCCAGGTTGTTCAGCGCCAATGTCACCGGCCCGGACTGCGCCCCGCCGCCGAAGAACAGGGCGAACAGGAAGTCGTTCCAGGCGGAGGTGAACTGCCAGATGAGGACGACGACGAAGCTGGGCACCGAGATCGGCAGGACCACCGAGACGTAGGTGCGCAGCATGCCGGCCCCGTCGACCCGAGCGGCCTCAATGAGCTCGTTGGGAATGGTCTCGTAGTAGTTGCGGAAGATGAGCGTCGTGATCGGGATGCCGTAGACGACGTGCATGAGGATCAGCGTATGGATCCCGAAGCCCAGGTCGGCGCTGGTCACCAGTCGCATGAGCGGGATCATGACCGCCTGGTAGGGGATGAACATGCCGAACAGGACGAGGGTGAAGACCACGTTGGCCCCGGGGAAGCGCCACTTGGACAGGACGAACCCGTTGGCGCTGCCCAGCATCGCGGAGATGATCGAGGAGGGGATGACCAGGGCCAGCGAGCGCAGCAGCCCACCACTGAGCTGGTTCCAGGCGTTGGCCCAGTTCTTGGTGACCCAGACCTCGGGCAGGTACCAGGTGCGCGAGGGGTCGGCGTCGGCGGATCCCTTGAAGGAGGTCACCAGCAGGACGTAGACCGGGATGAGGACGAGGACCACCGAGGCCAGCAGGAGGATGAACCGGACGGTCTGGCCCCAGCCGGGGCGGCGCGGGCTGCGCGTCGTGAGTGCCTGTGCCATCGCCGCTCACCTCCGGCCCTTGGCGTCGTGAATGAGGTAGGGGATGACGGCGACGGCGACCAGGACCAGCAGGATCGTGCCGACGGCGGCGGCGTTGGAGTAGTCGTTGTCGGTCATGAAGTTGAACATGTCGATGGCCGGGACCTTGGTGGAGTAGGTCCGCTGGTCCGTGATCGACATGATGAGGTCGAAGGACTTCAGGGACATGTGCCCGATGATGATGACGGCGCTCAGGGCGATCGGGGTCAGCTGGGGGAAGATGATCGACTTGTAGAGCTGCCACTCGCTGGCGCCGTCGACCCGGGCGGCCTCACGCAGGTCGTCGGGAATGCCACGGAAGCCGGCCAGGAAGAGGGCCATGACGTAACCGGCCAGCTGCCACACGGCCGGCAGCGCGATGGCGAGGATCCCCCAGGTGGTGTTCTGGGTCCATGAGTTCTCCAGGAACCTCAGGCCGGTCATCTCGAAGAGACGGTTGAGCCCGGAGGCCTTCTCGCCCTGCGCGGAGTTGAGCAGCCACCGCCACACCACGCCCGAGGCCACGAAGGACACGGCCATGGGGAACAGGAAGATGGAGCGGAAGACCCCCTCCCCCTTGATGGGGCGGTCCAGGAGCCAGGCCCACAGGAAGCCGACCACGAGGGTGCCGGCCAGGAACGCGACCGTGAACAGGATGAGGTTGATGAAGGAGTGCCGGAAGTCCGGGTTGCCGAACAGGGTCGTGAAGTTGCTCAGGCCGACGACGGTGGTGCCCCGGCGTCCGGAGACCTGACCGGCGGTGTGCATGTCCAGCAGGGAGGTGTTGATGTTGATCCCGATCATCCCGTAGACGAAGACGCCGACGAGGATGATCGAGGGCGAGATGAGGAGGAGGCCGGGCCCCCACTGCCTCCAGCCCGCCCGACGGCGCCGCACGGGGGCGCTCTTGGTGCTCACAAGGTTCTCCAGATGCGTAGGTGACGGAAGGATCCGTCTGTCGTAGTGATGACAGCCGGCTGAATGATCGGCGAGAGGTCGGCCCCGGGGCGGGGCGAGCCGGAGCGGATGCGCGGCCCGCTCCCACCCCCGGGGAACCGATCAGGAGGCGGCAGCGGCCTTGAGGTCGGCCTGCAGGGCGGTGACGTCGGAGGCGCCCTGGGCGAACTTGGTCAGGGCATCGTTCATCGCGTTGGTGGCCTTTGCGGGCAGGGCCGCGCCGTGAGCGATGGAGGAGACGATCTTGTCCTTGGCGAAGGACTCCATGGCCGAGCGCTGGTACTCGGAGAACTTGCCCTTCTCCTCGTCGCTGAGGTCGGTGCGGGCGGGGATGGATCCCTTGACCGTGTTGAAGGCGATCTGGCCGTCCTTGGAGGAGATGGCGTTGAGCCAGTTCTTGGCTCCACCGGGGTGCTTGGCGCCGTCGGGCAGTGTGAAGGAGTCGGCGAGGAAGTCGAAGACGCCGACGGTGCCCGGGACCGGGAAGTAGACGTAGTCCTGGCCGGCCTTCTTGCCGGCGGCGTCGAAGCCGGCCACGGCCCAGTCGCCCATGACGTTGAAGGCGGCCTTGCCATCCATGATGGGCTTCATGGCAGGTTCCCAGTCCTCGGTGTAGAGGGAGGAGTCGGTGAACCCCACGATGGTCTTGTAGTGACCCAGCGCCTTGGTGACCTCGGCGCCGCCCCAGTCGGTCTTGCCAGCGAAGAGCCCGTTGTAGGCGTCCACGCCCAGGTCGGCGATGAGGATGGTCTCGAGCAGCTCGAGCTGGGTCCAGGCCATGCCCATGGTGATGGGCGTCAGGCCGGCGGCCTTGACCTTCTCCATGTCGGCGATCCAGGCGTCGATGGAAGTGGCGGGCTTGGTCGGGTCGAGCCCGGCGGCCTTGAGGGCGGGCACCGAGGCCCACACGACATTGGCCCGGTGGATGTTGGAGGGCACGGAGTAGATCTTGCCGTCGGAGTCCTTGAGACGGTCCATGAGGGTGGCCGGGAAGGCCTCGTTGAGCTTGAACTCCTCATAGAGGCCGGAGACGTCCAGCAGGTAGCCGGCCTCGATGTGGTCCTTGATCTCGGCACCGGCGTGGGCCTGGTAGGTGTCCGGCGGGTTCTTGGCGGCCAGGTCCGCGGCGAGCTTCTGCTTGGCCTGGCTGCCGGCACCACCGGAGACGGCCTTGTTCTCGAACGTCGTCTTGGGGAACTGCTGGTTGAAGACCTTGACCAGGGCATCCAGGCCGAGCTTCTCCGAGCCGGCCGACCACCACGTGACGACGTCGACCTGGCTGGCGTCCCCTTCACCGGCGGCTCCAGCGGACTTCGAGCCGGAGCTGCCGGAGGTAGCGCAGGCGGCCAGGGTAGCGGCGACTGCAGTGGTTCCCAGCCCCGCCAGCACGGCACGACGGGAGAGGTAGTGGGTGGAACGCATGGGACTGCTCCTTAAGAAACGACGGTGTCTCATGACCACGGCACCATTGCCGCGGGCGGGAGGATCAGATGTTGTCTAGTCATCTGACCTCGCCAGAGAGTAGACCCAAACTGAGTGAAACTCAAGCATACATTGCGCAAACAATCATTATACTGGTCGTGAACCACAGGTCTATACCAGCAATGTCAACGCTCATCCGCCACCCCCATCCACCACAGGCATGAAAAAGGGTCCTCGCCGCTCGAATGAGCGGCGAGGACCTGGGAGGAGCGGACGAGGCCTCACTGCCCCGTACCCCAAGGTGGTCCGTACCAGGAACGGGGTGGGCCCGAGCGGGGTCTCAGGCCGAGCCCGGGCGCCGAGTCGGAGGGTGCGAGGGGCTCAGATGAGCCCCATGGAGGCCACCGTGTTCTTCTCCTCGACGAGCTCGGCCGCCGAGGCGTCGATCTTGCCGCGGGAGAAGTCGTCGATCTCAAGACCCTGGACGATCTTCCACTCACCGTTCTCCGAGGTGCAGGGGAAGGAGGAGATGATGCCCTCAGGCACGTCGTAGGACCCGTCGGACATGATCGAGGAGGAGGTCCAGGACCCGGAGGTGCCCAGCACCCAGTCGTGCACGTGGTCGATGGCGGCCGAGGCCGCTGAGGCCGCCGAGGAGGCGCCGCGCGCGTCGATGATGGCGGCGCCGCGCTTGGCGACGGTCGGGATGAAGTCGTTCTCGACCCAGGCCCGGTCGGCCAGGATGTCAGTGATCGGGGCGCCCTTGACGGTGGCCTGGGTCAGGTCGGGGTACTGGGTGGAGGAGTGGTTGCCCCAGACGGTGACCTTGTCGATGTCGGTGACGTGGCAGCCGGCCTTGGTGGCCAGCTGGGCCAGGGCGCGGTTGTGGTCCAGGCGGGTCATGGCTGTGAATCGCGAGGAGGGGATGTCGGGAGCGTGCGAGGCCGCGATGAGGGCGTTGGTGTTGGCGGGGTTGCCCACGACGAGCACCTTGATGTCGTCGGCGGCGCCGGCATTGAGGGCCTCCCCCTGGGGACCGAAGATGCCACCGTTGGCGGAGAGCAGGTCGGCACGCTCCATGCCGGCCTTGCGGGGCATGGAACCGACGAGGAAGGCGATGTTGGCGCCCTCGAAGGCGGCCTTGGCGTCGTCGAAGACGTCAACGCTGCCCAGGGTCGAGAAGGCGGAGTCGAACAGCTCCATAGCAGTCCCCTCAGCGGCCTTGACGGCCGGCGGGATCTCCAGCAGGCGGAGGTTGACGCGCTGGTCCGGGCCGAGGAGGGCGCCGGAGGCGATGCGGAACAGCAGGGCGTAGCCGATGTTGCCGGCAGCACCGGTGACGGTGATGTTGACGGGGGCGTTTGCCATCGAGGACTCCTTCGAGACGTGTGTCGTCGCGGGCCGCAGGCGGCAGCCCGGCAGGACAACGCTATGACGTTCGCGCAGGTGAACACACCAGTCCGCGACATTTCGTGACTCTCACCACTCCCTAGAACCGGGGAGGTCGCATTCCTCCTGGTACCCGTGATCTCAGTGAGATACTCGCCGCCCCTGACAACATCCCGTCCTGGTCGATACGCTGGGGCCTCCCCAGCCCGTTTCTCGCTTCCAGGACCGTGATGAGCTCACGCCGATCCCCCGCGTCCATCCTTGCGCCACTGCGCCGCGGTTCCCCGCCCCGTCCTGCGGTCTCCTCGCCCGCCGGGCGCCGAGCAGGCGCCCTCTCATTCGGTCTGACGCTCCTGGGCGCCCTGGGATCCGGTTGGTGCCTCATCTCCACCGGACGCGCCCCTGGGCGCGCTGCTGAGATCCTCGTCGGCAGCGGGCCTGCTCGCTCAGGCTCTGGCAGCAGCCGCCCTGTGCGCTGTCTGCCAGCTGCTGGCCCAGCGGGTCGCTCGCTTCAGTGCGATCACTGAGGAGGCGCACCTGCGCCGGCTCACCCTGGCTCACCTGCTGGGGCTGGGCCCGGCGCGCGCTGCCGACGTCCGCAGCGGTGCGACCGCCTCCCCTGCTGACCGACGGCGCCGAGCGCGTGGCTCTCACCGTCAGACCTTCCTGGCCCCCACTCTGGCGGCCGCAGCAGCGCCTCTGCTGGTACTCATCGAGCTGGCCGTGGTGGTCGACGTCGTTCCCGCCCTGGTCCTGGCAGCGGCCGTCATCATGGTGCCGGCCTTCATCGTCTGGTGCCACTCACGGCTGAGGGCCTCGTCGTCGGACTCCCGACGGGCCCGTATGCGCCTGGCCGCCGAGTACCTCGACGCGATCCAGGGGCTGCGGACCCTCACCCTGGCCCGGGCCGCGGAACGCACCAGTGCGCGTCTGCGCCTGGAGGGGGAGTCGAACCGGCGCGCTGTCATGGGGCTGCTGGCGGGCAACCAGCTCGTCATCCTGCTCACCGACGGCCTGTTCTCGCTCTTCCTCATCACCGCGGCCGCGGGTCTGGCTCTGCTGCGTCTGTCCACCGGAGTGATCGACGTCGGTGACGCCTTGGCGATCGTCCTGACCTCCTACGTGCTCCTCGAGCCGCTGAACCACGTGGGCGCCTTCTTCTACGTGGGCATGGGCGGAATGGCCAACCAGCGGGCCATCCGCAGGATTCTGTCGCGCCCTCTGCCACACTCCACCACGAGTCCCGGAGCCAGGACCTCTCCCGCAGCGACCGCGCAGTCATCCATCGTGCTCGACGACGTCGAGGCCACCTGGGGCGCGGACCCCGTGCTGGAGGGCGTGGACCTGAGCGTGCGGCGCGGGGAGAGCCTGGCGATTGTCGGCCCCTCGGGTGCGGGGAAGTCGACGCTCATGGCGGTGCTCGCCGGCAACCTGCTGCCCAGCAGCGGGTCCGTGCGCGTCGAAGGCACCGAGCTGAGCTCCGTCACCCAGGACGAGGTGCGTTCCGCCTCCGCGCTGGTGGCGCAGACGACCTGGCTGTTCACCGGGACGATCGCCGACAACCTGCGCCTGGCCCAGCCCTACGCAACGCCGTCGCAGATGTGGCAGGCCCTGGAGGTGGCCCGCCTGGACAAGGAGGTGGCGCTCATGCCCGAGGGGCTGGAGACACAGGTCGGCGAGGCCGGGCTGGGGCTGTCGGGCGGTCAGGCCCAGCGCCTGTCCCTGGCTCGCGCGTTCCTGGCCGACCGCCCCGTGCTGCTCCTGGACGAGCCCACCAGCCAGGTGGACCTGGCCAGCGAAGCAGCCATCGTCAAGTCCATTGAGCAGCTGGCCCGGGGCCGCACCGTCGTCACCATCTCGCACCGCGCCGGGGCGCTGACCGCAGTGGACCGGACCGTGAGGGTCGAGGCCGGGGCGGTCCACGAGGCGGGTGGAGCCAGTGCCCCCGGCCCCGCCGGCGCAGCGCCCGATCAGGAGGCCACTGAGCCCGACACCCATGAGGCCGACGCGTCCTCCCCCAAGGCCACCGATGGGGATCACCAGGAGGAGCGGGCATGATCCGATCGAACCAGTCGAGGCGATCATCGGTGCCCCGCTCCCGGGTGGCCGGTGGCTCGGGGCAGCGCAGCGGAGCCGGTCGGGCCGATGCCTCCACGCAGGCACCCCCCTCACGTGCGCTGCTGGTGCGGTGGCTGCTTCAGGTCACCCGCCCGGTCCTCTCACCGCTGCTGGGCTCCACCCTGTGCCGTATCACCGACCTGCTGTGCGGCGTGGCCCTGTTCTCCTTAGGGGCCTACGCCGTGGCCCGGGCAGGTCTGGCAATGACGACTGGCGCACCGGTGTCCGCCATCTGGCCGGTCCTGGCCGTCATGGCGGGGCTGTCCCTGCTCAAGGCGGCCCTGCGCTACGCCGAGCAGTTCCTCGGTCATCTGGTGGCCTTCAAGGCGCTCGAGCTGCTGCGCGGCCAGATCTTCCGCTCCCTCATCCCCCGCTCCCCCAGGGTCAGTGCGACGTCGCGCTCAGGCGACCTGCTGGCGCGGGCCACCAAGGATGTGGACCGGATCGAGGCCTTCTTCGCGCATACTTTTGCTCCGGCGGTCTGCGCCGTCGTCGTCCCGATCACGGTGCTCACGGTCATCGGTCTGCGGGTGTCCTGGCTGGTGGCCCTGGCGGCGCTCCCCTTCGTGACGCTCCAGCTGCTCATCGTGCCCCGCCTGAGGTTCGCCACCTCGGTGGATGCCTCCCGCTCGGTCTCGGCGGCACGGGCGGATCTCACCCAGCACGTGACCGACACCGTTCAGGGCATGAGCGAGGTCGTCGGGTACGGGCGCAGCCAGGAGCGTCTTGATGAGATGGCCAGGATCGACGCCGAGATCGCCGGTGCCGCGCGACCAAACGGCCAGTGGGCCTCCGTGCGACGAGGCATCAGCCAGCTGGCGGGCTTGACCGCGCCGATCGCCGTCGTCACCGTGGGCACGATGCTGTCCGCAACCGGCTCCAGCGCAGATGTCCCCTCCTGGCTGCCGCGGCCGCTGCGGTGCTGCGTCTGTCCGACACCGGGCGCGGCGTCGAGGAGCTCTCGGGCGCACTCAATGCCTCCTTCGCCTCGGCTGAAAGAGTGTGGGAGGTTGTCAACGCTCCCGTGGAGGTGCGCGACGGCGATCAGGAGCTGACCGCCGGCATCTCCCACGAGGTCCTGTGGCAGGACGTCTCCTACTCCTACCCCAACACCGCCGCCCAGGCCGTTCGCGGCGCCAGCGTCAGGGCCAGGGCGGGACGGTGGACCTGCATCGTGGGGGCCTCCGGATCGGGCAAGTCCACACTGGCCCAGCTGGCGGTGCGCTTCGATGAGCCGGATTCAGGCCGCATTCTCATCGACGGCCAGGACGTGAGCGATCTGCGTGCCATCAGCCTCTATCAGGAGATCGGCATGGTGGATCAGCGGGTCCACCTCATGCGGGCGACCATTGCGGACAATGTGCGGCTGGCGGCGCCGTCGGCCAGCGACGCCCAGGTGCGCCGAGCCTGCCGAGCCGCCTGCATCGACGAGGACATCGAGGCCCTTGAGAACGGTTACGACACCCTTGTGGGCGAGCGCGGCCAGTCCCTGTCCGGGGGCCAGCGGCAGCGCCTGGCACTGGCGCGCGCGCTCCTGGCCCGTCCCGGGGTGCTCATGCTCGACGAGTTCACCTCCCACCTGGACCCTGAGCTGGATGAGCGGGTGCGCATCGGGGTGCGCACCTATCTTCCGCAGGCGACGATCATCGAGATCACTCACCGCCTGCAGTGGTCCGAGCAGGCCGACCACGTCGTCGTCATGGACGCGGGAGTGATCGTGCAGGCGGGACCGCCGGCCAAGCTCCTGGCCGAGCCCGGACCGCTGCGCACGCTGACCGGCCGAGGTCGCTGAGAGAAACCGGCAGCAGGCGGATTCACGCGGATCAGACTGAAGCACGGATCGGGCTCCGAGAGTCGCTTGACTCCCGGAGCCCGATCGGCTGACTGCGCTCCACCCGGCTCTACTCGCCGGAGCGGGTGGCCGCGGCCGAGGCCTCGAGCTCCTCGGGACTGACGACCCCCTCGACACTGACGGCGTGGAGGTAGGCCATGCCGTCGAAGGAGAGCTCGCGAACGTTCTCCGGGTCGCCCTCGTCGTTGACGGAGCCGCCGGCCATGCGGTCCACGATGATGGCGATGGCGCCGTCACCCGTGACGTTCGTGGCGGTGCCGAAGGAGTCCAGGGCGATGTAGGTGGCGATCATGAGGGCCACCTGCTGGTCGTTGAAGCCGAGCATGGAGGACAGCAGACCGGTGGCCGCCATGATGGCGCCCCCGGGCACGCCCGGTGCGGCCACCATCGTGATGCCGAGCATGAAGATGAAGCCGATCCACTGGGCGGTGCTCACGTGCAGGCCCTGGGTGAGAACGATCGCGAAGGCGAAGGAGAAGATCTTCGAGGTCGACCCCGCCAGGTGGATCGTGGCGCACAGCGGGATGGTGAAGGAGGCCACCGCGTCGGAGACGCCGTTCTTCTTCGTCTGACGCAGGGTGACCGGGATCGTGGCCGCTGACGAGGAGGTGCCCAGAGCCGTCAGGTAGGCCGGGAGCATGGTGAGCAGTGCCTTGATCGGGTTGCGGCGGCCGATGAGTCCTGCGGTGAGGAACTGGATGCCCAGGATGACGACCTCGAGGATGAGGACCACGACGACGACCCGCAGGAGCGCCTTCATCACCGCCCCGGCCGCCCCGGTGTAGGTGAGGTTGAGGAAGATGCCGAAGATGTGCAGAGGCAGCAGCGGGATGATGATCCGCTCGATGAGGCGGGTGATGATGGCCCGGAACTCGATGAAGCCCTTGCGCAGCACGCCCCGGGGCACCATGGACAGACCGATCCCAGGACGAAGGACAGCAGCAGGGCGGTCATGACCTCGACGGCCGGCGGCATCTCCACCGTGAAGTAGCTGCTCAGAGCCCCCTCTGGCTTGGCGACATCAGCCAGAGAGGTTCCTGCGAGCAGCCGCGGGAAGGTGGCGGCGCACACCAGGAAGGTGAGGAAACCGGCGAAGAGGGTGGAGGTGTAGGCCAGAGCCGTCGTGACTCCCGAGCCACTTGCCGGCCCCGCGTCCCAGATCGGCGATGGCGGGGGTCACCAGACCGATGATGATGAGCGGGATGGAGAAGCTGAGGAACTGGCTGAACAGGTCGGAGAAGGTCGCGAAGACATTGCCGACGGGCTTGGGAATGATCGGGTGGCCCCCAAAGCGGACCGAGCCCACGAGCAGGGCCAACAGGATCGCGCCAATGACCCAGGTCAGGATGCTGTGGCTGAGACGATGGACCAGGAGGGCGAGGCTGAGGGATTGCTTTGGCATAAAGGGACCTTCAGGATGTGAAACGAAGCGACAAGACGTCTTGACTGGGGCCAGCGTGCCATACCACTCGGTCACAGCGCCGCACCGGACCAAAGAACGAGCACTCCCAGGGGCGCAGATCACACAGGGCGGCGCGCAGCGTCGCCGTGAGAACTCAGGCGATGTACGGCCTGCTCCTCGCTCACAGGATGCGGGGCAGGTTGACGTAAGGCGACAGGAGGAGCAGGACGGCGGCCAGGCCGATGCCGAGACCGACGTCGAACAGGCGGCTGCGCGCCGCCAGCCAGGTGCCGTCGGGGCGCTGGATCCGGACGATGGCCAGCGTCAGGATCCCAGCGGCCGCCCACAGGACAGCGATACGGCGGTGCCCCAGCAGCGCGATGGCGGGGACCGCGGCCAGGCCGAGGGCCACGAGGACAACACAGATGGTGCGATAGGGCTCCTTGTGCTCGGCCTGCTGGGGATGCGGGTCATGAGTCACGGGCAGGAGCCTATCGGCGCGTGGAGTGCGGGTCCATGACCTTTCTCCGGCTCCCCGACTCGCATGCCGGCCTTGTGCCAGGCGTGAGGATTCGGGCACGAGGCGGCGGAGGCGGCTCAGTGGGAGAAGTGGCGGGTGCCGGTGAGGTACATGGTGACGCCTGCGGCCTGGGCGGCGTCGATGACCTCCTGGTCACGGATGGAGCCTCCGGGCTGGACGACGGCGCGAACCCCGGCGTCGATGAGGACCTGGAGGCCGTCGGCGAAGGGGAAGAAGGCGTCGGAGGCGGCCACGGCCCCGCGGGCGCGCTGCGGTGCGGGAGCTGCGTCACCGACCGAGTCGCCCAGGACCTCGGCGGCGTCGGCCCCTCCGACGGCGCCCTTCTCCTGCTGCGGGCCGTCGAGTGCGGCATCGCCGGTGGAGCGGGCTACCAGGGTGTTGGCGCGCTCGACGGCCAGCTTGCAGGAGTCGACGCGGTTAACCTGCCCCATTCCCACGCCGACGGTGGCGCCGTCGTGGGCCAGGAGGACCGCGTTGGAGCGCACGGCTCGCACCGAGCGCCAGGCGAAGACGAGATCGGCCAGGAGCGCGTCGTCAGCGGCCGGCCCCGCGGCCAGGGACCAGGTTGAGGGGTCGTCGCCGTCTGCATCCAGGACGTCGCGCTCCTGGATGACGGCGCCCCCCCGTGACCTGCTTGATCTCGTAACCCTCACGCTCCGGGGGCTCGACGACGAGCAGGCGGAGGTTCTTCTTGGTGGACAGGATCTCCACGGCCTCGTCGTCGAAGGCGGGGGCGGCGACGACCTCGGTGAAGATCGGCTTGATCTGACGGGCCATCTCGGCGGTGACGAGCGTGTTGGTGGCGATGACGCCGCCGTATGCCGAGACCGGGTCGCAGGCGTGGGCCTTGCGGTGGGCCTCGGCGACGTCACCGGACTCCGAGACGGCGATGCCGCAGGGGTTGGCGTGCTTGACGACGGCGACCGTGACGGCCTGGCCGTGGTCGTAGGCGGCGCGCACGGCGGCATCGGTGTCGGTGTAGTTGTTGTAGCTCATGGCCTTGCCGTGGAGCTGGCGCGCACCGGCCACTCCCCCGCTCGCCCCGGCGGTGCGGTAGACGGCGGCCCGCTGATGGGGGTTCTCCCCGTAGCGCAGGCTCGCCAGGCGCTCGTAGCCGACGCCGACATAGGCCGGCGGCGCGGCCGACCTGCTCACTTCGGACGCGGGGGCGTCGGCAGAGTCCGTGGCGTCGGCGACGTCGTCGGTCTCGAGCTGGCCGGCCAGCCAGGTCGAGACGGCGGCGTCGTAGGCGGCGGTGTGGGCGAAGGCCTCAGCGGCCAGGCGGCGGCGCTCGGCCAGGGTGAAGCCGCCGTCTCGCACGGCGGCCGCGACGTCGTCGTACCGGTTGGGGCTGGTGACCACGGCGACGGCGGGGTGGTTCTTGGCGGCGGCGCGCACCATGGTGGGGCCACCGATGTCGATCTGCTCGACGCAGGCGTCGAAGGGAGCGCCGGAGGCGACGGTGTCGGTGAAGGGGTAGAGATTGACGACGACCAGGTCGATGGGGGTGACGTCCAGGGCCTCGAGCTGGCTGAGATGCGCGGGCTTGCGGCGGTCGGCGAGGATACCGGCGTGGACGGCCGGGTGGAGGGTCTTGACCCGCCCCTCGAGGCACTCGGGGAAGCCGGTGACCTCCTCCACCGGCGTGACGGTCAGGGCCGGCGGCGGCGATGGTGGCGGCAGTGGAGCCGGTGGAGACGATCTCGACACCGGCGTCGGCCAGGGCGCGGGCGAGCGGGACAAGGCCGGTCTTGTCGTAGACGGAGACGAGGGCGCGGCGCACGGGGACGCTGTCGGGGCTGACGAGACCCTCTGTGGGGACGTGAGCGGTGGCGACCGTCTGGTTCGTGGACTGCGAGGACCGGGACGACGACGGGGACATGGACGAGGACATGGTGCTCCTGGTGCGGCGTGTGGGAGCGGGACGCCCAGGCGGGCGACGCCCCGCTCATGGACGGCCTCGGCCACTCCCCGGTGGTGCCCCACCCTCGCCAGTCGCAGCCGGGCCCATCCTATCGGGTGGCGGCAGTGACGCCACCGGGAGGAGGCGACGTTCCTCCCTGCCCTGACATGTGCCATGTCGCTTCCGGCGAACCACCCGACCGAATGGCCTGTTTCCTTGCGAGCGGCTTTAGATACGGCATACAGTCCGCAACATGACTGCGCCCATCAATATCGCAGCAACACCGGTATATCGGGGAACTCCCCCTGAGCGGTGGCAGGAGGCCGCCTCCGCCTACCGGCGCTGGTGGAGCCGCCACCCGGGGTTATCCAGCGCTCTGAACCTGGTGGTGCGCGGAGCCTACGCCCTCATGATCCCGCTGCTCATCGCCGCTCTGGTGATGGTGCCGCGGCTGGCCTACGCCGCCGTTCCGGCGGCCTTCATGGCCGTGTGCCTCATGGTGGTTGCTCTCCTGGCGCGCACGCGCACCATCAGCTGGCGCTCGGTCCTCCTCATGTACGGCGTCGGCGCAGCCTGGTCGCTCGTCGTGGCCATGATCATGAGCTCGGTGCGCACCCGCGCAGGACTGTCCGTCATGGGTAACGGGATGAGCATCGCACTGACCATCGCCCTGGAGGTTCTCAGCCCGTTGGTGCCTCTGGTGCTCGTGGTCTTCCTGGCACCGGGCCGGATGCGCCGTCTGGCGGCCTCCGACTGGGCCCTGCTGGGCTTCGCCGCCGGCGCGGGTCTGACGGCCCTCAATGACGGCGTCCGGGCGCTCGAGAAGAACAGCCTGCTCTCCTCGGTCCTGGGCAATGGGCGCCTGCCCTTCTCCTTCAACCCGTGGACCTCTGGGTCCATGACCCAGGAGAACAGCAACGTCCTGGCGGTCAGCAACCAGGTGAGCACCGCGAACATCACGATGGCGGTGGCGCTGGCGATCACGCTGTGGCGTCTCAAGGACTCGCCGGCCTTCGAAGGCGCCAGGAACCTCGTGTGGCTGCGGATCGTGGCCTGGATCCTTCCGGCGGTGGTCATCCTGCAGTCGGTGAGTGACCACGCCACCTACATCGCCAGGATCGCTCAGCAGCTCGGGCAGAGCGACTCCGGCGGCGGTTTCCCGGCGCTGCTCATGTTCCTGTGGAAGGTCAACGGCGGAGGCCTGAGCGCCATCCCCCTGTCCGTCATCCTCATGGCCGCCTGCCTGCTCCTGGACGCCCACCGCCGCGCCTACGCGGGCGTGCACGGCTGGACGGTGGCCGGGGCACCGGCTCCCCGCTACCCCAACCTCACCGAGGCACCGCCGTTCGTGCGCGCTCTCATCGTCTCGGTGGTGGCCCTGGCGAACTTCACCTGGGGCGATCTGGCCGTCACCTGGGGCGCCTACGGGGACCTGCGCCAGGGACGCCTCTACGCCATGCGGGCGGGGCGGGCCACCGCCGAGCAGGTGCGCGGCGTGCGGGCCGACGCCATGGAGGCCACGACACCGGGCGCCGAGCCGAACGCCCGTCAGGGCTTCCGTCTGGGGATCCTGGTGGTCAGCGTCGTGCTGTTCCTCCTGTGCTGCATGTACGAGGTACGCACCGTCTGGCAGCTCGCCCCCGAGCTCAAGGAGACCGAGGACGATCTGTTCCTCTCAGCCCTGCCGCGCCTGTTCTCCCAGTGGTGGAGCGGGTTGAGTGGCACCCAGGGGCTCCTCTACGCGATTGGCGCGCTGGCCGCGGTGGCCATGTGCCTGTCCCTCGTCCTGACGCTGAGGGCGCCGAGGCGCCGCATCAGTACAGTACCGTCGTCGACCGGCCTCTTGGGTCACCTGGTCACGCTCACGCCGGGACAGGCGTGCCTGGCGCTGCTGGACTTCGCCATGACCTACATGCCGCGCTCGGCCCTGAGTGCGAGTCCCGCCGGGGGCGGTACCGATCTGGCCGCCGAGCTCTCCGTCAACCGGCGGATCCGGGGCGCTGAGAGCTTCTCCGAGAGCCAGGCGCTCTTCACGGCGCGCACCAAGCGGCAGGTGGCGGTGGAGGCCGACATCGCGCGTCTTCGAGAGCTCGCCGAGTCCTTGGGCGTCGTCGGTATCGATGCCCTGGAGCCCAGCCGGCTCGACGAGACCGTCGCCGATCTGGCCGACTCGGGGCCGATTCCCGGGTAGTCGGCGAGATGCGTGACCTGGCCGCCTCAGTGGCGGAGCAGCAGGCCGAGATCCTGAGCCTGACGCGCCGACTCAACACCGGTAACGGCGAGCAGTTCGCCATCCTGGAGGGCTTCAGGATCACTGACGACTTCCGGGGGGAGGCCATCGACCAGCGGCCGGTGGACAGCCCCGTCCATGCCCTGGCGCTCTCCCCCGGCGGGGAGCAGCTGGTGGTCCTTGAGTACCAGGGGGCGGCACCCACCATCGATGACGACGACGAGACCGACATTCCTCCCCGCAGGCTGCCGGGGCGGGTGGCGCACAAGTCGGCCGACAACGTCCTGGAGCACCTGGCCTCCGATGAGCGCGTCACGCGGTTCTTCCGGGAGAATCCCGAGCTGTGGCGGGCTCTCAAGGAGGGGCGGGCGCTCCTGCAGGCGAATGTCCTCTACACCCCCATCCCCGGGATGACCTACCGGGCCGGGACGGCGCTCCTGGCGGTGACGCCTGAGCTCGTCGAGGGCGTGGATGCGGCCCTCCATGCCCTGAGCAGCACGGGCACGACGGCGCGCTGACCGCGGGGTCTACGCCTCGTCGTCCTCGTCTTCCTCAGCGGCCTCCTCATGGACGGCACCTTCGCGCGGATCGTGCCGCCGGTAGGCGGCCGGAAGGACCGACTCGGGCAGGGTGTTCCTGGCCCAGGTGCGCGTGTAGGGGTGGGCCAGAACGGCCATGGAGGCCAGTCCGACACCGACCTCGACGAAGACGAGGATGACGGTGTAGAGAACCAGTGGGCCGACGGCAGTCATCCGGTCCGGCCCCACGGACCCGGAGGCGGCCAGGCACAGCAGAGCCACACCGCCGGCCACGAGGAGGGCGGCCAGACCGGCGGCGCTGAGGGCATAGCGCACCCGCAGGGCGTTGAGTACCGCCCGACGCCGCCAGGCGGCGACCATGGCGCCGGCCGTCACCACCAGCGGCAGCCACAGGCCCACACTGCTCAGCGGTGCTGACGGCACCAGTCCCAGCAGTGGCAGGCGCGGGACGGGGCCGGCCACCACGCGGTCGGGGGCGAAGACGGTGCCCGTGCCGACGCTGAAGCCGGCGCCGATGAGCCAGGAGCAGGCCCAGATGAGCATGGTCGGCACCCAGCCGGCCTGAAGCAGGATCAGGCCGGCCATCGCGACGAAGCCGTCCTTGGCCAGGGAGTCGTGCAGGACCGAGACCCGGCCGGCACCGTTGAAGAGGGCCACGACCACCACCAGCAGGCTCAGCAGGCTCAGGGCCAGCGTGGTCCCGTAGGCCAGTGACAGGGACGGCCCCAACCAATGGGGACGGCGTTCCCACCAGCGGGTCAAGGGGGGCCAGTCGTGGCCGGCGCGTGTGAGCTGGATGGCGACGATGGCGCCGGTGAGCAGGGCGATGCCGATGACGGCGGGCCAGGTGTCCAGTCCCGAGGGGCCGGTGAGGCAGGCCAGGACCGCGACGACGGTCGCTGCGGCGACGATGGCCGCCCCGGCCGCCGGTCGGGAGGGGCGTGCTCGACGCACACAGAACCAGGTCCAGCCCGCCTGCACCAAGGGTGAGTCCCAGCAGCGGCAGACTGAGCACGCCATCGTCCTCGGAGGACAGTGCGACCGTTCCCCCGAAGCCGAGGCTCCACAGGGCCGTCCCGGCGTGCAGGGCGTCACCTGCACTCAGAATGGCCGCGGCGTTGACACCGGAGGCCGCCTTGGACACGGCGATGGTCGCCAGCACCACCACCAGCCAGACCAGGCCGACCGACTCGACCCCTACGCGCAGGGACCACAGGGCCCAGGACGTCAGGCTGATGGCTCGCTGCCGCGCCAGGCTCAAGCGCTCACCTCACCGGCCAGCCGGCGGTAGAGCTCGCGGGCGATCTCAGCGGTCTGGCTGGGGGTGCGCCCCACTCGGACGCCGGCGGCCTCCAGCGCGATCTTCTTGGCCTCGGCGGTGCCCGAGGAGCCGGAGACGATGGCGCCGGCGTGCCCCATGGTGCGGCCCTCGGGGGCGGTGAAACCGGCGACGTAGGCGACGACCGGCTTGGTCATGTGCTCGCGGATGTAGGCGGCGGCGCGCTCCTCGGCGTCGCCCCCGATCTCACCGATCATGACGACCAGGCGGGTGTCGGGGTCGGCCTCGAAGGCGGCCAGGGCGTCGATGTGGGTGGTGCCGACCACCGGGTCCCCACCGATGCCGATGCAGGTGGTGAAGCCCAGATCGGACAGCTCGTGCATGAGCTGGTAGGTGAGGGTCCCGGACTTGGAGACCAGTCCCAGGGGGCCGGGGCCGGTGATGTCGGGCGGGTGATGCCCACGTTGGAGCGGGCCGGGGAGATGATGCCGGGGCAGTTGAGGGCCGATGATCTGCACGCCGCGGTCGGCCGCGTAGGCGCGCATCCAGGTGGCGTCGGCCACCGGGATGCCCTCGGTGATGACGACGAGGAGGCGCACTCCGGCGTCGACGGCCTCGACGACGGCGCCCTTGGCGAAGGCGGGCGGGACGAAGACGACGCTCACCTCGGCGCCGGTGGCCTCCTTGGCCTCGGCGACGGTGCCGTAGACGGGGACCTCGACGGTTCCGGCCTGGACCTCACCGGCTCCGGGGCCGATGGGCGTGACGTCGAAGGAGACGGTGGTGCCGGCCTTGCGGGGGTTGACGCCGGCGACGACCTTCGTGCCGGCCGAGAGCATGCGGGTGGTGTGCTTGCGGCCCTCGGAGCCGGTCATGCCCTGGACGATGACGCGGTCGGTCTCAGTCAGGAAGATGCTCATGTCTCAGGCCTCCTTGCCAGCGGGCCGGCCGCTGATCTTCTCGGCGATGGCGGTGACGACGTCGGCGGCCCCGTCCATGGTGTCGACGACGGTGACGCCCTCGATGGCGGCGTCGGCCAGGATGGCGCGTCCGGTGTCGGCGTTGTTGCCGTCCAGGCGCACGACGACGGGCTTGGGCAGCCCGCCCAGGGACTCGACGGCGGTCACGATGCCCTGGGCGACGGTGTCGCAGGAGGTGATGCCGCCGAAGACGTTGACGAGGATGGCGCGCACCTGGGGGTCGGAGGCGACGACCTCCAGGCCGGTGGCCATGACCTCGGCCGATGAGCCGCCTCCCAGGTCGAGGAAGTTGGCGGGCTTCATGCCGCCGTGGCGCTCGCCGGCGCCGGCGACGACGTCGAGGGTGGACATGACCAGGCCGGCGCCGTTGCCCAGGACCCCGACCTCGCCCTCGAGGCGCACGTAGTTGAGGCCGGCCTCGCGGGCGCGGGCCTCGAGGGGGTCGGTGGCGGCGTTGTCGACGAGCTCGGCGTGGTCGGGGTGGCGGAAGCGGGAGTTGTCGTCGAGGGTGACCTTTCCGTCCAGGGCGATGATGCGGCCGTCGGTGGCCTTGACCAGGGGGTTGACCTCCACGAGGGTGGCGTCCTCAGCGGTGAAGACCTCCCAGAGGCGTTCGATGACGGCGGCGACCTCGTCGGCCAGGGGACCCCGGCCTCGAAGCCTGCGGCCTCGACGATCCGGTGGGCGACGGCGGGGGTGATGCCCTCGAGCGGGTCGATGCCGACGCGGGCCAGGGCCTCGGGGCGCTCGGCCGCGAGGGTCTCGATGTCCATGCCGCCCTCGCGCGAGCACATCGCCAGGTACTGGCGCTCGGCGCGGTCCAGGAGGATGGAGAAGTAGTACTCGGCGTCGAGGTCGACGCCGTCGGAGATGAGGACGGCGCGCACCGTGTGGCCCTTGATGTCCATGCCCAGGATGTCGCGGGCGCGGGCCTCGGCCTCGTCTGCGGTGCGGGCGAGCTTGACGCCGCCGGCCTTGCCGCGGCCGCCGGTCTTGACCTGGGCCTTGACGACCACCAGCTCGCTTCCCGCATCGAGGAGGGACTGCGCGGCGCTGCGCGCCTCCTCGGGGGTCGTGGCCACGGCGCCGTCGAGCACGGGGACGCCGTGCTGGCGGAACAGGTTCCTGGCCTGGTATTCGTACAGATCCATGCAGCTGATCCTCTCGGGGCATGTTGATGGCTTGCGGGCCGGGCAGGCACCAGTGGTGAGCCTAACGTCCCGCTGGCCGGTCAGGAGGCTGGACACGGACGCAAGGCGACGGCATCTCACACAACGTGGTCGCCGCGTCTCACGACTGGGCGTGCGGACGGGTCCTTCGTCACGGCTCAGCCATTGACCGGTTCACTGCTTGATCGGTCGACTGACCGGCCCGTCTCGTAGCCGTCGTCGGCCACGCGCGCCGTCCGCCCACGTAGGATGATGAGAGATGGGGCAGGTGTCATGAGCGAGATTCCCGAGGACCTTCAGGGCGGCTCGACCGAGATCACCAAGGTGGGTGGCAGAGTCCTTCGCAGTCGGCGCCAGGGCAGCACCAATGTCGAGTGGCTGCTCACCGTGCTGGAGCGCAGGGGGTTCAGGTACTCCCCACGTTTCCTGGGTCTGTCCGACGACGACCGGCAGGTCCTCGAGTTCATGGAGGGTCGGGCCGGCAGCTACCCACTGCCTGCAGCACTGCGCAGCGACGAGGCACTCATCTCAGCGGCCCGAGCGCTGCGCTCACTGCACGAGGTGACCAGTGACCTGGCGACCGAGGTGGTGGACGGCTGGATGCTGGAGGCAGTTGAGCCCTACGAGGTCATCTGCCACGGGGACTTCGCGCCGTACAACTGCGTGTTCGACGGGAGCGGGCTGGTTGGCATCATCGACTTCGACACCGCGCACCCAGGCCCTCGCATCCGCGACGTCGCCTACGCGATCTATCGTTTCGCCCCACTCACCGCACCAGGAAACGCGGTCGGTTTCGGCTCTCTGGCCGAGCAGGCTCGGCGGGCTCGGCTGTTCTGCGACAAGTACGGGGAGGTGAATCGGACTCAGGTCATCGAGACCGCGTGCCGACGGCTGCTCGATCTCGTCAGCTACATGCGGTCGCAGGCGGCGCAGGGCGACGCGGCGTTCCAGTCCCATCTCGACGACGGCCACGACACCGTCTATCTGCGTGACGTCCACTATCTGAGGACCAACGCGGCGGAATTCACCAGGGCGCTCATGTAAGAGACCCCAAGCGCAATGGTGGGTGCCATGGTGCTGCTCGGCCTCTGGAGCGGCAGGCGATGGGGGCCGACGACGCAAGCGCGTCCTCGACGCCGAGGCCCACAGGTTCCGGGCCCGCCGAGGCGGGTAGATCCCGGGTCGTGAACCTGACGGCCCCTGCTCCCACAGCAGCGGGACACATCGCTCCCCTCATCCATGGGGTCACTCGACCGACGAATACGACGATACGCGTGCGAGACACGCTCCTGGGACCACAGGCGGATGACGTGGCGGCGCTCACCAGCAACAATAAGGGCTGATGCCCTCCCGGCCGACGTCGGGAGCCAGGCCCACCGGCGATCCCAGGGAAGGACCCCACATGCCAGCCGCCATGTCCTCAGACACCGCCCCCGCCCCCACCGGCTCGTCGGCCGGCCCGCTGCTCGGCCTGGACGGCGAGCCCCTGCGCATCGGGGTCCTCACCTCCGGCGGTGACGCCCAGGGCATGAACGCGGCCGTGCGGGCCGTGGTGCGCACCGCCATCCGCCTGGGGGCCAGGCCGTACGCGGTCATGGAGGGCTGGGCCGGAGCCGTGGCTGGCGGCGACGGGATCCGCCCTCTGGAGTGGGACTCGGTGGGCTCCGTCCTCCAGCGCGGCGGCACCATCATCGGCACCGCCCGCTCGGCCGAGTTCCGCGAGCGCGCCGGCCAGCTGGCGGCCGCCCGCAATCTCCTGGAGCACGGCATCGACCGGCTCGTGGTCATCGGCGGCGACGGGTCCCTGACCGGCACCAACGAGTTCCGTAAGAACTGGCCCTCCCTGCTCGAGGAGCTCGTCGCGGCGGCGACATCAGCGCCGAGACGGCCGCCGCCCACCCCGTCCTCATGGTGACCGGCCTGGTGGGCAGCATCGACAACGACCTGGTGGGCGCCGACATGACCATCGGCACCGACTCGGCCCTCCACCGCATCCTGGAGGCCATCGACGACATCTCCTCAACGGCCGCCTCCCACCAGCGCACCTTCGTCGTGGAGGTCATGGGACGCCACTGCGGCTACCTGGCCCTCATGGCGGCCGTGGCCGGGGGCTGTGACTACGTCCTGGTCCCCGAGCTCCCCCCGGGCAAGGACTGGGAGGAGGACATGTGCTCCAAGCTCAAGGCGGGCCGGGAGGCCGGGCGCCGTGAGTCCATGGTGATCGTCGCCGAGGGCGCCACCGACCGCGAGGGCAACCGCATCACCGCCGACGACGTCCGCCAGGTCATCGCCGACAAGCTGGGCGAGGCCGCCCGCGTCACCATCCTGGGGCACGTCCAGCGCGGTGGCCGCCCCAGCGCCTACGACCGCTGGATGTCGACGCTGCTGGGCTGCGCCGCCGCCCGCGAGGTGGTGTCCATGGAGCCGGGCAGCGAGCCGGTCATCATCGCCGAGCGCCACAACCGAATCCGCCGTCTGCCGATGATGGAGCAGATCGCGGCCACCCGCGCCGTCAAGGACCTCGTGGCCGCCCACGACTACCTCGGGGCGATCCAGGCCCGCGGGGCCAGCTTCGGCAGGATGCTCGAGCTGTTCGAGACCATGTCCACGCCTCCCGCCGAGCCGGCCACCGATGCGGGCTCGACGCCGTCGTCCTCAGGCCGCCCCAAGCGGGTCGCCATCATCCACGCCGGCGGCCTGGCCCCGGGTATGAACACGGCGGCGCGCGCGGCCGTGCGCCTGGGCATCGACCATGACTTCACGATGCTGGGTGTCTACGGCGGCTTCCCCGGCCTGCTCGACGGCGACGTGCACGAGCTGACCTGGGCCGACGTCGAGGGCTGGGTTGGTGACGGCGGCGCCCAGCTGGGCACGCGCCGCGAGGTGCCCACCATCGAGCAGCTCTACGCGCTGGGGCGGGCCATCGAGCTCCATGAGATCGACGCCCTGCTGGTCATCGGCGGCTACAACGCCTACCTGAGCGCCTTCCGTCTGGTCACCGAGCGGGACCGCTACCCCGCCTTCCAGATCCCGATCGTGTGCGTACCGGCCTCCATCGACAACAACCTGCCCGGCTCCGAGCTGAGCATCGGCACCGACACCGCCCTCAACAACGCCGTGGTGGCACTGGACTCCATCAAGCTCTCCGCGGCGGCCTCGCACCGCTGCTTCGTCGCCGAGGTCATGGGCCGCAAGTGCGGCTACCTGTCCCTGATGTCCGGTCTGGCCACCGGCGCGGAGAAGGTCTACCTCAATGAGGAGGGCATCACCCTGAAGGGCCTGGCCTCCGACTCCGAGCGGATGGTGGAGTCCTTCCGCTCAGGACGCAGCCTCTACCTGGTCATCCGCAACGAGCGGGCCAGCGTCAACTACACCACCGACGTCCTGGCCCACATCTTCGCCGAGGAGGGCAAGGGCCTCTACGACGTGCGCGAGGCGATCCTGGGCCACCAGCAGCAGGGCGGCAGCCCCACGGCCTTCGACCGCATCATGGCGACCAAGCTCGTCGCCCACTCCCTGGAGCTGCTGGCCTGCGCCCTCAAGCACGGCGAGCCGACGGCCTCCTACGTCGGCCTGGTGGGGGGCAAGGTCTCCGACCACCCGTTGGACCGCATGAACGACGACCTCGACCGGGACAACCGTCGCCCCCGCCACCAGTGGTGGCTGGGCCTGCGCCCCGCCGTGGGGCTGGTCAGCCAGGACACCGGGACCCTGGCGCTTCAGGACATCCCCGACTTCGGTGAGGCGGTCGACGACGCGGCCAGCTGACCCACCGGCCCCGGCAGGCGCGGGGCCGGGTATCGTGCCTGGCGTGCGCGCGCTGATACGACCCCGGTTCCTGGTGGCTGCCGCCGTGGCGGGCGTGGCCGCGGGGCTCATCGGGATCGCGATGGCGCTGCTCCTGGAGCTCTTCGAGTCCTTGTTCTACGGCCTCACCCACGGCGGGCTCCTGGAGCGGCTGGCCGCCTCCCCACCCTGGCGGCGCGTACTCGCCCCGGCCTTGGGAGGCCTTGTCGCCGGTGGCCTGTGGTGGTGGTTGCGCGCGACCGGCGGGGTGACGGACGTGGAGAACGCGGTGGCGGATCGCAGCGGTGCAAAGGCTCCCCGGATGGGACTGGCGCGTCCCTTCCTCGACGCTGTCACTCAGGTCCTCACGGTCGGCGCGGGCAACTCGGTGGGGCGCGAAGGCGCCCCGCGCCTGGCTGCTGGAGCGGTGGCGGCCAGGCTCACCACCCGCCTGGGGATCGGCAGGGCCGAGGGTGCGATCCTCATCGCCTCCGCCGCCGGCGCGGGGCTGGCGGCCATGTACAACGCGCCGATGGGAGGGGCGGCCTACGCCGTCGAGCTCGTCATGGTGTCCGGGATGCGACGGCGCGGAGCCCTCGTGGCAGTGCCGGTGTGCCTCATCGCCACGATCGTCTCCCTGGCTGCACTCCCACGGGCGGCCCCACCTTCGAGGTCGCCTCGCCAGGTCTGTCGTCGGGGACCGCCCTCGGCCTGGTCCTGCTCGTGCCGGTAGCCGCCGCGCTCGGCGTGGGGGCCAGGGCGCTGTGGTCGTGGATGCTGGCGCACCGGGTGCGCACCCTCCGGTGGTTGCCAGCGACAATCGGAGCGGCGGGGCTGGTCACCGGGCTGGTGAGTCTGTGGGTCCCAGCCGTCGTCGGCAATGGCCGTGATGCCATGGAGGTGGCCCTGGGTACTCGCGTTCCCGAGGTCTCGAGCGACGCTGCGGGGCCGGTGCGGTCCTGCTGCTGGGCGTCGTGGTCCTCAAGCCGGTCCTCACCGGTCTCACGCTCGCAGCCGGCGCCACCGGTGGCCGGCTGGCTCCCTCGCTGGCAACGGGCGCAAGCGCCGGAACCGCCCTGGCAGTCGTGCTCCATGCTTACGGGGTGGAGGTAAGCGTGCCGGCTCTGGCGATGGCCGGTGCGGGGGCGGTGCTCGCCACCACCCAGAGGGCCCCCGTCTTCGGGATCGTCTTCACCTGGGAGCTGGCCCGCGCCGGAGCCTGGACACTGGTGGCCCTGTTGGCGGTCGTCCTGGCGGCCACGCTGCTGGCCTCCCCCGCCTGGTGGCATGCAGCAGGCTCGCGTCTGAGGGCCTCGCGGGCGCGGTAGATGAGCTCTCCTGCGACGTGTCAGGGCCATTCATCCTACCGAGCGAACGTATACTCCTGCGCGGATCGCAGCCAGCAGGCATGTCTCAATCGGAATCACTATGGATCGTCACTATGACGTCGCACCGCCTCGTCACGCGTTACGGCCCTCCGCGGCCGACGCCTACACCTTCGAGACCGGACGGCCCGCTGTCTCCGAAGGCGTCGCCCTGACCGCGGTCGCCATGCTGGCCGGCGCTCCGGCATTGGGTACTGCCCTGGCAATCCGTCAGGGGCAGTGGTTCCTCATGCTCGTCCTCCTTCACGTGGGCGGGCTCGCCCTGTGGTTCGGGCTATCGGGCCGCGGTTGGCGCGACCTGCTGACCGGTGGAGGCATTCGCAGCAGAACCGTCCTGTTCACCACCGGCGCCCTGGGCGGAGTCGCCTTCGGCGGTCTGCACACCTGGATGGGGCCGACGGGCACCGGCCCGCTGTGGAAGCCGGAGATCACCGCATCCACGGTGCTTCACGCCCTGGTCTTCGCCCTGACCGTCGGCATCGTCTACAACGCGATCCCCGAGGAGATCACGCTGAGACGCACCCTGTTCTCGCCGGTGCACGAGCGTCTTGGGGCAACGGCTGCTGTGCTGATGACGACGGTCTCCTTCACCGCCCTGCATCTTCCGACCTGGCTGACCTCCGACACCAGTCTCAAGGGCTACGCCTGGCAGATTCTGCACAAGGTGCTCTTCGGGCTGCTCGCCGGCTGGTCGGTGGTCCGGCTGCGTTCGATGTTCTTCGCCCTGGGCCTGCATATCAGCGGAAACGCCCTGGGCCTGTTCATCGGCCAGCTCCAGAGCGAGAACCTGCCCGACTTCGAGCTCTCGTGGCTCAATGCGGCGATCCTGCTCGCCGGCGCGGCCGTGGTCGCCGGTCTCATCCTCCTCCTGGGCCGACGTAGAAGAGTGCCATCACCAGTCTTCTAACCAGCGAGAAGGGCATCATCAATGGCTTGGCGAAGAAACTCCGACCGGCTCTTTCCGTTACGCTCAGCATGCGCATCGATGGCCTGTAAACGCGAAGCAGGTATGCGGAAAGAAACAGTCCTCATCTCTTCCTCGTACAGACGAGGACGACCCTGCACTACAGGACCAAGTCGCCCCTTCCAGTCACCTGACTCGTAGTCGGCAGCCAGCGATTCAGTTGCTCATCAGTCACCCCGAGGCGGCGTTCACCCAGACGCGCGCTCGTGGGACGATCGACCAGATCCTCCCGAGACGTGGCTGGTCGGTGAGTCCGACGAGAGTTGGCGACGACCGGCTGAACCCATGGTGCCCCTACTTCCGATATCCGCGGGCTTGTCCACCAAGACCAACGACCGGGCCAGCCAGCACTATTCCAGCGTCGGGCGGCGGCGAGCACAGCGCACCCCACCTCCTCAGGCCCGACGGCGCAGCAGGAGCGAGTCCCAGCCCGGTAGCACCTCCGGCAGGCCTGCGTGTCCGGAGCCGGGCTGGACGTCCGGGTCGCCGGCGCGCAGGACCTGCTCGGCACCGCTCCACTCCTCCGGCTCCAGGCCCTCGGCCGCGAGCGTGCCAGCAGACCGCCCTGCACCGACCAGGGCAGGTCCTCGCGGGCGCACTGGGCGATGAGCAGGAGCTGCTCGACGCCACTGCCCTCCGTCTCGGGGGCGCGCCACTGGCGCAGGATGACCCAGGCGGTGGGGTGGTCGGCCGCCAGGAGCCGGAAGGTCCCCAGGGCGAAGGGCGTCGTCGTCGTGCCGCAGGGCGATGAGGTGGCGGTAGTGCTCGAAGACGCTGCCGGGTACTCCCACCCTGGGCGGCGGCGTTGACGGTGCCGTGGTCGGGGGCCAGGGCGATCCAGGGCTCGCCGGTGGTGAACCCGGCCTTCTCGCTGCTGTCCCAGTGGACGGGGGTGCGGGCGTTGTCCCGGGAGACGGGGGCGATACCGGCCAGGACAGCGGCCGGGTCGTCGCCGGCGTGCACGCGCTCGTGGAAGTGATTGACGGACTCCAGGTCCCGGTAGTCCTCGATGCCACGGAAGACCGTGTTGGCCATGCCGAGCTCCTCGCCCTGGTAGATGTAGGGGGTGCCGCGGTGGGTGTGGAGGATCGTGGCGAGGGTCTTGGCCGAGCGGACGCGCCAGGCGGGGTCGTCGTCGCCGAAGCGGGAGACGGCGCGGGGCTGGTCGTGGTTGTCCCAGTAGGTGGAGTTCCAGCCCTTCTCCTGGCTCACGGCGCCGGATGGATCGGTGGCGGGGGCGAGGGCGGCCTGCCAGTGGGCCAGGTTCTGCTTGAGGGTGACGAGGTCGAGGGGTTGTGGGTCGAACTTGCCTCCGGGTCCGTCGGTGAGGCTGACGTGCTCGAACTGGAAGACCATGTCGAGCTCGCCTCGGGCCGGGTCGGTGTAGAGGGCGGCCTCGCTTCGCGTGGCCCCGGGCATCTCGCCAACGGTGAGGACGTGTCCGGGCCGCGGCGCGAGGACCTGCTGGTTCATCTCGTGGAGGAACTCGTGGATGCGGGGGCCGTTGGCGACGGCGGCGAAGGCGTTGCCGTAGAGGTCGCCCTCGCCCTGGGGCGCGTCGGTGAGCGGGTAGGTCTTGGAGATGAGGTTGATGACGTCCATGCGGAAGCCGTCGACGCCGCGGTCCAGCCACCAGGTCATCATCTCGTGGATGGCGCGGCGCATCTGCGGGTTCTCCCAGTTGAGGTCAGGGCTGCTTGGGTGAGAAAGAGGGCAGGTAGAACTCCTGGGTGTCCTCGTCCCAGGCCCAGGCCGACCCGGAGAAGGCCGATCCCCAGTTGGTGGGTTTCGGTGCCCGGCTGCCCGGGGCGAGCCCGATCGACCTGCCTGGCGGGACGCCAGATGTACCAGTCGCGCTTTGGGGTCGTCCGTCGAGGAGCGGCTGGCGGTGAACCAGGGGTGCTCGTCGCTGGTGTGGTTGACGACGAGGTCCATGACCAGTCGCATGCCGCGGGTGTGGAGTCCCTCGATGAGGGCGTCGAGGTCCGCCAGGGATCCGAAGAGGGGGTCGATGTCCCTGATAGTCGGAGATGTCGTAGCCGTTGTCGTCCTGAGGGGAGCGGTAGACGGGGCTGAGCCACACGACGTCGACGCCCGAGCTCGTCGAGGTGGTCCCAGGCGGCTGGTCAGGCCGGGGATGTCGCCGATCCCGTCACCGTCGGAGTCGGCGAAGGAGCGGGTAGACCTGGTAGACGACGGCGCGGCGCCACCAGTCCGGATCGTCGCCGACGTGGTGGGCGGAGACGACGAGGGGTGCGGGAGAGGTCACGGGTGACTTCTTCCAACCGGACCAGAGGGGAAATCGAGGAAAGCAGGGTCGGACAGGGTGCGTGAGGGCTCGACCCCTGCTCCGCCGCCAGGGACTGACGGGGCCTCGCGGATCGGTACCGATTGTGTCAGAACACGCCCTGCGGACCAGGGCCGATTAAGATGAGTTCTCGCGCCTCGTGCCAGGGCGCTGCCTCTCCCGCCGCTGCCCTGCGACGACTCCCTGCTGTGAAAGGCCGACCGTTGGTTTCTCCTCTCCGCGATGCCCCTGACACTCCGCGTCCGGGCCGCTGCCCGCCCTGAGGGGGTGGTCGTGGGGGACTTGCCGGAGGAGTCCCGCTACCGGTTCACGGTGCTCACCTCTCGGCTCATCCGCATGGAGCACTCCCCCACGGGCGTCTTCACCGACGCCGCCACCCAGCTGGTCGTCAGCCGCGACCTGGGTGAGACGCCGTCGTTCCGGGTGGTGCAGGCCAGGACCGTCTGGAGATCATCACCGAGCACCTGCACCTGACCCATGTGCCCTCCCTGGGCTTCTCCCCGTCCGGGCTCAGCGTCAGGCTGCGCTCGACGGCGCTCCACGCCCACGGCGGCACCTGGCACCACGGCGACGTGTGGGATCCGGACGAGACCTTCCCGACGAACCTGGGCGGCACCACCCGCACCCTGGATGAGGCCGACGGCGCCGTCGCCCTCGGTCCGGGTCTGCTGAGCCTCAACGGCATCACCGCCCTGGACGACTCGGCCTCGCTGCTGCTCACCCAGGACGAGTGGGTCCAGCCCCGTGAACCCGGCAACCGCCTGGCCGACGGGGCGCAGGACCTCTATGTCTTCGGCTACGGCCAGGACTACCAGGAGGCTCTGCGGGACTTCTTCCGCCTCACCGGGCCGAGCCCCCTCATCCCGCGGGCGCTGCTGGGCAACTGGTGGAGCCGCTACCACCCCTACAGCGACCAGGAGTACCTGGCGCTCATGGACCGCTTCGCCGCCGAGGAGCTGCCCTTCTCCGTGGCCGTCATCGACATGGACTGGCACGTCACCGACATCGACCCGGCGATCGGCACGGGCTGGACCGGCTACACCTGGAACCGGGAGCTGTTCCCCGACCCGGCGGCGTTCCTGACCCGCCTGCACGAGCGGGGCATGCTCACCACGCTCAACGTGCACCCGGCCCAGGGGGTGCGGCGCCATGAGGGAGCCTACGAGGAGGTCTGCGCCGACCTGGGCCTGGATGCGAGCACCGGGGAGGACGTGCCCTTCAACATCGCCGACCGTGACTTCGTGGGCTCCTACCTTTCGCGCCTCCACCATCCCCTGGAGGACGAGGGCGTGGACTTCTGGTGGCTGGACTGGCAGCAGGGCGGCTCCACGACGGTCCCCGGCCTGGACCCGCTGTGGATGCTCAACCACGTCCACTACCTCGACTCGGGCCGCGAGCGCCCGACGGCCGGCGGAGGCGTGGAGCGTCGCCGCCCAGTGACCTTCTCGCGCTTCGCCGACGCCTCGAGCCACCGCACCCCGGTGGGCTTCTCCGGGGACACGATCATCAGCTGGGACTCTCTGCGCTTTCAGCCCCGGTTCACGGCCACGGCCGCCAACATCGGCTACTTCTGGTGGTCCAACGACATCGGCGGGCACATGATGGGCGGCAGCGACGACGCGATGGCGGCCCGCTGGTTCCAGCTGGGCTGCTTCTCCCCCATCAACCGCCTGCACTCGTCGAACTCGGGCTTCACCTCCAAGGAGCCCTGGCGCTACTCGCGTGACGCCCGCGCCACGATGGAGGCGTACCTGCGGCTGCGTCACCGGCTGGTGCCCCTACCTGTACACGTGGGCGCGCGCTCGGCGAGTGAGGGCATCGCCCGGTGCGCCCGGTCTACCACGACCACCCGCGCGAGCTGGCCGCCTACGAGCACCAGGGCAGCTTCTGCTTTGGGGACCTGCTGGTGGTGCCCTTCACCTCCCGGCTCGATGAGGCCACCGGCCTGGGTCGGGAGCTGACCTGGCTGCCCGACGGCGTCTGGTACGACCCTGCCCACGGGGCGCCGCTATGAGGCCACGACCGGCGGGCGCGGGCGCATGCTGAGCCTGTCGCGCCCCTGGACCGGATCGGGGTGCTGGCCCGGGCCGGGCTCAGTGATCCCCTGGCCGGGAACCTGACGGAGGCGGCCGGGGACAATCCGCGCGAGCTGGAGATCGTCGTCGTGCCCTGGGGCTCGGGGAAGCTTCACCCTGGAGGAGGACGACGGCTCGGCCCAGCCCGGGGAGGACCGCATCGCCCGCACCCACATGGCGCTGACCTGGCCGGATACCGAGGACGAGGACGGCGCCGACGTGGTGCTGCGCATCCGCCTGGAGGGGGCGGCCGAGGTCGTGCCGGCCTCGCGGCTGGTGACGGTGCGGCTTCTGGCCGGCCAGGTGGCCGGCGCCTGGCTGGGGGTGGGTGAGCGGGCGCGCCGGCTGGCCACCGAGGAGGTCAGTGGGGACGGCTTCACCCTGGGGGCCGGGACGCTGGTGCACCTGGAGGAGCTGAGCCGCCAGGAGCTCATCGACGGCGTCCAGCTGGTCCTTCGCGGCACCGAGCACTCCCCTGCCGACTGGCGGGCCGAGGTCCACGCGATCCTGGATGCCGCGCGGGTGGAGTACATGGCCAAGGACCTGGCCTGGGACGCGGTGCAGCGGGGTCTGAGCGGAACCGCCCTGCTGGGTGAGCTCGAGGCCCTGGGCCTGCCGGAGACGCTGCGGGCGGCCGTGGCCGAGGTGCTCCCCCACTCCTGAACAGGCTCCGAGCACCGGATCCGGCGGGTCGGCCCGAACGGACCGACGGGCGCATCGGGCCGCCGCTAGGCTGCTGGGTATGAGTGAGAGTCCCGCCCCGCGCTTCCCGGAGGCCGAGCCCTACTTCGTGGGCGACGAGCGCACCAACCGCGAGCGCATGCTCGCCGGTGACTGGTACGTCGCCGACGACCCGGACAACGCCAGGATCGCCGCCCACGCCCGCAAGATGCTCCACCGCTTCGAGCGGGCCTTCGCCGAGGGCGAGGAGGACTGCTGGGACCTGCTGCGCTCAGCGATCCCGGGGCTGGGCGACCAGGCTCGTCTGCTGCCGCCGGTGCGCGTGGACTACGGGGACAACATCACCGTGGGTGAGGGGACCTTCGTCAACTACGGGCTCGTGGCCCTCGACGTCGCCCGGATCAGTATCGGCGCGCACTGCCAGATCGGTCCGAAGGTCCAGCTGCTCACGCCGGTCCACCCCCTTGAGCCGACGCCGCGCGCCTGCTCCCTGGAGGCGGCCGACCCCATCACGATCGGGGACAACGTGTGGCTGGGCGGCGGGGTCATCGTCTGCCCCGGCGTGACCATCGGGGACAACTGCGTCATCGGCGCGGGCTCGGTGGTCACCAAGGACGCTCCCCGCCGGCAGCCTGGCGGTGGGCAACCCGGCCCGGGTCCTACGTCAGCTCGATGACTCCACCTTCGGCCCCACGCCATCAGCACCCGCCTCAGGAGACGCCGCAATGAACCCCTGAGACCTTTCTCCGACCTGGCTGCTTCCAGCACCCGTGCGGGACTTCCGGGCCGATCCCGTACCGCCTGAGGTCATCGAGGAGATCCTGGAGGATGCCCGCCAGGCGCCGAGCTGGTCGAACACGCGCCCCTTCATGGTGGCGCTGGCCACCGGTGAGCAGGCGGACCGCCTGCGCGCGGCCTACGTCAAGGAGTTCGATGCCACTCTCCCCGTCCAGCACAAGGAGCGCGGGGCGATGGCCCGCCTGGCCCTGAGCGGCAAGGCGCCCCGACGGCGACTACCGACCTGGGCGCCCTATCCCCGCGGACCTGCTGCCCCACTCCCAGGCGGTCGGTGGCCGGCTGTACGCGCACATGGGCATCGCCCGCAAGGACCGTGAGGCCCGTGACGCGGCCGCCCGCCGCAACCGTGAGGCCTTCGGCGCCCCGGTCATCGGTTTTCGTCCTGGTCCACCAGGGCCTCATGCCCTTCGCCGCGCTCGACGCCGGGATCATGCTGCAGACCCTGTTCCTGTCCGCCAAGGCCCACGGCGTCGACTCCTGCCCCTGGGGGTCCTGGCCACCTGGCGCCGCCCCTTCGACGCTGAGTTCGAGGCGCCGTCGGACTACTGCCTCATCACGGGCTTCGCCCTGGGTTACGCCTCCGACGCCCCCTGTCAACGACTTCCGGGCTGAACGGCGGGCCGTGCGCCTGGTGCCGATTCGCACATAACCCGATATTTATCGCCCCGCACAAAATCCCAAGAAAATAATCCGCAGGGCGGGACGAACAATCTCCGAACCGAACAAACGCGAAGACCATTGAGGCTTATTTATAGAGTTTGAAGTATTGGTTGACGCGAGGAACACTGGATCCACAGGGACATCGGACATTAAACAAGAGTCGCAGAGTTTCAAAGATTTCCATCGGTCGCATCGACTGAAGAATCATGTCCGCTGCGTAGAAACCGAGCCACTTGCATGCCACAGCAGGACGGTGGAACTGACCGCGAATCCTAACGATAAACCTCACTTCTCCTGCAAGTAATCCTCAAAAACCTGAGAGAAGCCATAAGCTCGAATAACGTATTCACCCCATAGAATTCAATGAGTATTTTTTAGGCGTCTAGTTCCATTTCTTGGATCCCAAACCCAAGAACTACCCAGCAGATCTCTAAAAGTAATTTCCTTAACCTCATGATTTGGGCTATTCGTGACCGGCTCATACCGCTTGTGAACTGTAACAATCTCCGGAACACCCCACGGACCCCTATCTATGGGGCTCGAATAGAAATATGCACCGGGAAGGAGCACGGACGCCCTTATCCGATTCTCATTCCCCGAAACCCTAACGGCAACATCTTGAAGCATTGATGGATTCGCTCCCGTGTTAGTAACGAGCACACCCCACTCATTACCATCACAAATCACCCACCACGCCAACAAATTACCTGCCGCAAGGCGGAGGTCTCGCTCTTTTTCGAGCGACATGGCCTGCTCTTGCGCCACCTTAGTCGCTTCATTGGCCTTAGCAGCCTCATCATTAGCCTTCCTGGCCTCCCTGTTTGCCAGCCACGCGATTACGATAGCAAAAATACCAGTAACGATCGACGCTATCGCCCCGCACCATTCAGCCAAACTCCCTAATTCCATGTAAAACATCCTACAGCAAAACAAATCAATCACACCCCCTTAACTTAATCAGGTTTACAAACGTAAAACAATCTGATATAAAAATACCCAAGAAGGAACAAGCATGCAGAAGTTAGCTCCATTTCTGCAAAATTACAGAAAGTCGTCAGTTTTTAAACGTTAACAACCACCAAAATCTCACCTGGGCACTGACCGCAACCTTAACTCCACGATCAGCATTCAGGCTGTTCAGAGTCTCCCACTAGGTAGAGTTAGCGGGACAGGCCGATAAACCGCCTCTGCGGACCGTTACCGGCGTAGCCAGTCCGGCCACCATGCTCAGCAGGACCGCGATAGTGGTTAGCCCAGAACTCAGAAAATTCCAGATACCGTCGGAGCCTGGACTGTCAGATCTTGGCGACGGTGCGTAGCGCAGGATGAGGCGCTTGCGGTGGGCGCACCGTCGATGACGAACTCGACGCGGGCGGTCAGGGATCGCCCCTTGCCCTCCAGGCCGACGACAGTACCCACCCCGTAGGAGTCGTGGCGCACCTGGTCGCCGGTCCTCAGCCCGGCGACGGCTGCGGGCAGGTCCTCCGAGGCGGCTCCGTCGGCCGGCGAGGGGGCGCTCTGCTTGTCGCGGGCCTCGAGGCGGCGGAGGCGCGCTTGGCGGCCCGGTCCTGGGCGGTCTCCCACGCCCCAGCTTGCCCGAGCGCTTGGTGCCTGCGCCCACGGGTGGGGCGAAGTCATCGTCGTCGGAGTGAGGTGCTCTGCCGGAGGCGCCTGAGCGCCGCCCTGCGCGAGCGAAGCCGCCCTCGCCCCAGCTGCTGCCCCAGCCGGTGCCGCCGCCGCGCAGCGCCTCCATGGAGGAGGCCAGACGCTTCCAGTCGATGGTCTCGTCCGGCACGTCGTCGAGGAAACGGGAGGCGGGCATGGCGTTGGCGGCACCCCAGGCCGAGCGCACGGCGGCGCGGGTGAGGTAGAGACGCTCGCGGGCGCGGGTGAGGGCCACGTAGGCGAGGCGCCGCTCCTCGGCGAGCTCGGTCTCCTCGGCCAGGGAGCGGTGGGGAAGAGCGTCCTCCATGCCGGTGACGAAGACGACTGGGAACCCAGGCCCTTGGCGGTGTGGACGGTCATGAGGGTGATCTGGCCCTGTTCCTCGGCCTGTCGGGCGTCCTCGTCCTCCAGGTCGGCGCTGGGCGGAGCTGGTCGAGTCGGCCACGAGCGAGACGCGTTCGAGGAAGTCGGCCAGGGTTCCGTCTGGGTTGGCGGCCTGGAAGTCGCTGGCCACGGAGTGGAGCTCGGCGAGGTTCTCGACCCGGGTGGCGTCCTGGGGGTCACGCTGGCGCGCAGCTCGGCGAGGTAGCCGGAGGCGTCCAGGGCGGAGTCGAGGAGGTCGGCGACGCCGTCGCCGGCGGTGACCATGTGGCGCAGGGTGGTGAGCAGCTCGTGGAAGCCGCGCACCTGGTTGCGGGCGCGGGTGGTCAGGCCCTCGACCTCGGGCGGCTCGCTCGTCCCGATGCTGGAGGGGACTTGCCCGTCGGCACCCTCGGTCCCGTCAGGCTCGTTGGCCTGGTCCTCGCGGTGTGCTCCGGCGGCGTCGGCGACGGCCTGCCCGAAGGAGACGGCGTAGCGGGCGGCGTGCTCGGCCAGGGCGCCCTCGGCCTTGTCCCCAGGCCGCGCTTGGGGACGTTGAGGATACGGCGAAGGTTGACGTCGTCGTCGGGGTTGTCGACGGCACGCAGGTAGGCGATGGCGTCCTTGATCTCGCGGCGGTCGTAGAAGCGGGTGCCGCCGATGACCTTGTAGGGCTGGCCGGCGCGCATGAAGGCCTCTTCGAGGGCGCGGGACTGCGCGTTGGTGCGGTAGAAGACGGCGACGTCGCGGGGGCGCACGCCGTGCTCGTCGGCCAGGCGGTCGACCTCCTGGCTGATCCAGCGGGCCTCGTCGTGCTCGGAGTCGGCGACGTAGCTGGTGATGGGGCGCCGTCGCCGGCGGCGGTCCACAGGTTCTTCGCGCCGGCCGCTGTTGCGGGAGATGACGGCATTGGCGGCCGAGAGGATGTTCTGGGTGGAGCGGTAGTTCTGCTCCAGCAGAATGGTGCGCCGAGGGTAGTCCTCCTCGAACTCCTCGATGTTGCGGATGGTGGCGCCGCGGAAGGCGTAGATGGACTGGTCGGAGTCGCCGACGACGGTGAGCTCTCCCGGCGGCAGCGCCGAGCCGGCCCCGGAGGTGCCGGGCCCACCGACAAGCTCGCGCACGAGGACGTACTGGGCGTGGTTAGTGTCCCTGGTACTCGTCGACCAGGATGTGGCGGAAGCGGCGCCGGTACATCTCGGCCACGGCCGGCCGGGTTCGGAGCAGGGCGACGGTGCGCATGATGATGTCGTCGAAGTCCAGGGCGTTGGCGGCGCTCAGGCGCTCGGCGTAGGCGCGGTAGACCTCGGCGAGGTGGCGCTCGAGGGGGTTGGAGGTGACGGCGCGCTCAGCGAACTGGGCCGGGGTGATGAGCTCGTTCTTGAGGTCGGAGATACGGTGGGCGAAGGTCTTGGGGGTGAAGCGCTTTCGAGTCGATGCTCAGCTCGCGCAGGATAGAGGGTGATGAGGCGGGTGGAGTCGGCGGCGTCGTAGATGGAGAAGGTGGAGCGCAGGCCGGCGGCCTCGTGCTCGCGGCGCAGGATGCGCACGCAGGCGGAGTGGAAGGTGGAGACCCATGCGTTCGCCGGCGGGCCCGACCAGGGCGGTGACGCGTTCGCGCATCTCGGCGGCGGCCTTGTTGGTGAAGGTGATGGCCAGGATCTCGCCGGGGCGGGCGCGGCCGGTGGCGATGAGGTGAGCGATGCGGTGGGTCAGGACCCGGGTCTTGCCCGAGCCCGCGCCGGCGATGATGAGCAGGGGGGCGCCGGCGTGGGTGACGGCGGCCTCCTGGGCGGGGTTGAGGCCACGGATGAGCTCGGCCGGGTCTGAGACTGTGACGCCCCAGGCTGGGCCGGTGGGCCGGCCCGAGGGCGCGGCGCCGTCGGCTCGGGCGCGGGCCGCGGCGGCATTGGCCTGGGCGCGGGCGACCAGAGCGGAGACCTCGTCCTGACGCTCCTCCCAGGTGGGGGCTGCGGCCGACTCGTCCTCATGCGGTGGGGCGTCCTCGGGACCCCAGTCCTCCTCAGGGGCCTCGACCTCGGCCCAGGAGTCGTCATCGAAGGAGCCTGCGGCGGGGACGAGGGTGGGCAGCGCGGCCTCGGGCGGCGGCGTGGCCGTACCGCTGGAGCCGGGCATGGGCAGAGCACCGAAGAGGGAGTTCATCGCGTTCATCGTGAGGCCAAGCCTAGGCCAGGGCGCCGACACGTTCCGTTCTTCTCCACCCCAGCCCGACATTGACAGTGAACTGTCAATATTGACAGTATGCTGTCAATAGATGGCGGAGATAACCTGAGAGGAGCCGAGATGCGGACCATCGCCCTGTACACGACCGAGACCATGGCGGATTGGGAGTATGCCTACCTCACCACTCAGATCACGGGCGCGGAGCACCTCAAGCCCGGGCGCTTTCGACTGCTGCTCGTGGGCGACGGGCTGGAGCCGGTGCGCACGCTCGGGAACTCAGCCAGCTGGCGCCTGAGGCCGACCTCGACGTCCTGGATGCGCTGGCCGCCGACGGCTCGCTCGCAGCCCTGGTCATCCCTGGAGGGGACCACTACGCGGCCGGGCACGAGCGGCTCATCGAGGCGGTCGGCCATCTCGTGGATAAGGAGATTCCGGTGGCGGCGATCTGCGGTGCCACGCTCACTGGCACGGGGCGGTTTCCTGGACGAGCGCCGCCACACCTCGAATGCCGCCTCGTACCTGGAGGCCAGCGGATACCGAGGGGGTGCGCACTACGAGGAGGCCCCAGTAGTCACCGACCGGGGCGTCACCACGGCCTCAGGCATTCATGCGGTCCCCTTCACCGCGAGGTCATGCGGATCCGGGCTTGTACCGATGCGATGGTCGACTCCTGGGGAACAGGTCTTCCTCAACGGCAGGAGAAGGACCACATGGCCCTGATGGAGGCGACCGGTGCCTGGCAGAACGCCTGAGGGGACGCCCTCACCGCCCTGGTCCTTCCCGTCTTCGCCCTCAGCGGGGAGCTCCTGGAGGCGGCTGCGGTGATTACGGCCCCCGCATGGCTGACCCCGGCCCGTCGGCAGGTGCTGGGCGCCGTCCTGGAGGAACCGCTACCGGTGGCCGAGATCGCCCGGCGAGTCGGACTGACGCGGCAGAGCGTGCAGCAGGGTGGCCAATGATGTCGTCGCGCAGGGCTGGGCGCACTGGCAGCCTAATCCAGGGCGGCGCGGTCAGAACCTGCTCGTCCTGACCGGCAGGGACGGCGAGCGATCACGGCACTCACCGCGGAGCAGCAGACGCCTGGGCCGACACCGTCGGCCAGGAGATCGAGAGAAGAACCGAAGACCCTGGGGACGCTGGTCGCAGGGCTTACTGACGCATCACGCCGCTACCGGCAAGCTGCCGAGAGGAGCCTCGCCTGAGCAGGAGACCACTCCAGCCGCGCCGGACCCCTGAGCGGGCACCTAGAGCCGCCCAGTCCATCCTGATTCGAAACCGCACCATGGTCAACGGCTGGAAACGAGCGACATCATCGTGGATGCACTCGGGCTCGCCGACAAAGGATGCGTTGCTGGCATTGACGACACTATCGGACAGTGAGCACTGGGCGCAGTGGCGCATCCCTGGGCGCAAACGGCAAAGTCACGACTGACCGCATCCCTCTCCCTGAAGAGCCCACAGAACTCATCCAGAGATGCCTCTTGTCCAAACTAGTACGAATCTCGTACTATTCGTTCCACGTAGTAGTTCAAAAGGTGAGCCAGCGTCTCACTGTCGAGCGAGTCCGAGGAGGTAGCCATGGGTCGAAGCGATCGAGTACTGAGATTCGGCGGACCAGAGGTCCTGGAGGAGGTCGAGCGCCCGACGCAGGCACCGGGCGACGGAGAGGTACGCATCGCGGTGCGCGCCGTCGGCTCAACCCCTCGACTCAAGACGCTTCGAAGGCGACCTGCGACCCGTCGAACGGGTTCCAACGCCTCATTCACCCTCGACGGTGGCTCGAGGCGATCCTCGTTTCCCCAGGGCGCGGCCCGAGACTTCGCGGGAGTCATCGACGCAGTCGGTACCAACGTCACGGACCT